>Ga0207658_10000013_pt1 | contig 220396 bp, 193 predicted proteins | sample KBSS33metaG_FD_184322 | JGI IMG/M metagenome (GOLD analysis project Ga0207658, IMG submission 184322) | Switchgrass rhizosphere microbial communities from Kellogg Biological Station, Michigan, USA - KBS S3-3 metaG (SPAdes) (version 2) | ecosystem: Host-associated > Plants > Roots >... | reverse complement strand
CGGGGTCGAGGTGCGGGGCGAGCCAGCCGTTCGAACCGAGCAGGGCGGCCAGCCAGCGCAGCCGCGTCAGCGGGTGCGCCGGCGTGCTGTCGCGCAGGTCGGCGAAGCGCACGCCGCTGATCGGCCGGCATTCGCGGCCCTTCACCGGCTGCAGCAGATACGGCTCGAGTTCGGAAAGATCGGCGTTCGAAATATAGGTGTCGCTTTCCGGATCGAGCACCAGCGGCGGCAGCCCGGCTCGCTCGATCAGGACGGCACCGCGGCTGCGCGCCAGCAGCTTGTCGACATCGGTGACGGTGCGCGCGCGGCGTTCAGGGTCGAACGAGGCGCGTCCGTCGTCGTCCGCTTCCGTTTCCGCTGCGGCCTCCGGCTGTGCGGTCAGCACGATCGGCGCCGCGCGGCCGAGCAGGGCGCCGCCGTACGGCAGATCGAGCCCTTCGACCGGTTCCACCACGGAACGGTTCAGTACTTCGGCCAGTTGATCGGCCGCCACCGGCCGGCGCAACACCCACTGTGCGCCGAGCGTGTCGGCCTGCGCATCGGCCAGCACGACGAAGGGCTTGCGCTCGTCGAGCGCGCGAACGCGCGCGACGCGGCCGCCGAATTGCTCCAGATCCACGACGACCAGATCGACGGCCGCCTCGGTCGCCATGTGCCAGTCGTTCTCCAGCCGCGCACCCGCCTTGTGCAGCAAGGCTGTGAGATGCGCCTTGTCGGCGTCGCAGACGCCGGCCATGGCCAGGTGTTTTTCGCTTTTCATGGGCTTCACTGGGGTCTCGCCGGCATCGCGTCCTGGGAACTCGTGCCAGCTTTACTGCCGCCTGCACCGTGATTCAATGCAAAAAACGTGACATGGACGCCGGACCCTCGTCCTCCCCGCGGGAGGAATCATTCGAGGCTTTCTGGAAATCCGCATGACAGAGCCGTTTCAATGCCAGGTTGGCGTATCCCGGACCGTGTTCCGCGTCACACATGCTTACAATTTGGCAGCGGAAGGGCGTCCCGCCGGGCTCGCCCGTTCACGTACGCCGGCATGCCGAGCGCAGGTTCGACGGACCACCTGCGTCAAAAGCCGACGACGGTTGTTGGTGCGAGCGACTTCAGTCGCGACGCTTTCCTCCGGCTGTCTCGCCGCCCTCGCATGACGAAATCGCCGCTTCAGATGCCGAGCGTGACGACCAGTTCGCGGTTCTCCACGACGACGCGCTCGAGCAGCAGACGCGCGGCCGCCCGTTTCGCGTCGACGGCGCGCAGCGTATAGACCGGTCGCAGCCGCAGGAACTCGCGCAGCACCTCGCCGACGACGCGTTGCGCGCGCGCCTCGTACTCGGCCGGTACGCCCTGCAGGTCCAGCCGCTTCACCAGCGGGTCGGTCAGATAGAACCCACCGTTGGCCGGCTCGTAGCGGATGCCCGTTTCGAGGTCGACGCTGCCGCCGAGCGGTCTGGTTTCATGGCCGATGTGCAAGTTCAATTGCACGTCGACGCCGACGTCGATGCGATCGCTGCCGTCGTGCAGCTGTACGCGCGCATGCGCGAGTTCGACTTCGAAGATTCGCAGGAACGTGCGCTTGAGCGGAAGCTGTCGGTCGAGCTGTTGGCGGATGTCTTCTTCGCGCAAGCGGACGACGTAGTCCTCGCCACGGAAATAGAACCAGGCCGCGGCGAAGGCGGCGATCAACAGCAGGGATGCCGGCAGCAGAAAACGGTGCATCGCGCTCTTCCTCGTGCTCGATGCGGGCACGATCGCACTTGGCGCGCGAGGCGGATGTGTCGTACGCGGCGGGCCAATCGAGACTTGCGTCACTGTCCGCATCGATCCTGCACCGGCGCGGCGGGCGCCGCGCCGGTGCAGGGGTGGTGGCGGTTCAGTCCTCTTCCACCTTCGGCTTGTAGGCGTCGGTCAGCTGCTTCTGCACCTGCGCCGGCACCGGCTCGTAGTGGCTGAACTCGATCGCGTAGCGGCCCTGGCCGCCGGTCATGGCCTTCAGCTCGGTCTGGTAGTCCGCCACTTCCGCCAGCGGCACCTGCGCCTTGATGATGATCTCGCCGCCGCGCAGCGAGTCGGTGCCGTTGATGCGTGCGCGCTTGGACGAGAGACCGCCGGTGACGTCGCCGATGTGCGCATCGGGTACGAACACGTCGAGGTTGACGATCGGCTCGAGCACTTGCGGGCGTGCCTTGACGATCGCGTCGAGGAACGCCTTCTTGCCGGCGCTGACGAAGGCGACTTCCTTCGAGTCGACCGGATGGTACTTGCCGTCGTAGACGATCACGCGCACGTCCTGCAGCTGGTAGCCGGCGACCGCGCCGTGTTCGAGCACCTGCCGCACGCCTTTCTCGACGGCGGGGATGAACTGTCCCGGGATCGTGCCGCCCTTGACCTCGTCGGCGAACTCGAAGCCGCCGCCGCGCGGCAAGGGTTCGATGCGCAGGAACACTTCGCCGAACTGGCCGGCGCCGCCGGTCTGCTTCTTGTGGCGATGATGGCCCTCGGCCTTCGCGCCGATCGTCTCGCGATAGGCGATGCGCGGCGGCCGCGTCGTCACTTCGACGCCGTAGCGCTCCTTCATGCGCTCGAGCATCAGCTTCAAGTGCAGGTCGGACAAGCCGCGGATGATCGTTTCGTTGAGCTCCTTGTTGTGCTCGATGCGGAAGCACGGATCTTCCTCGCCGAGCCGGGCGAGCGCGGTCGCGAGCTTCTGCTCCTGCCCCTTGTGCGCCGGCGTGACCGCGAGGCCGAACATCGGCAGCGGGAAATCGAGCGGCTTGAGATGAATCTGGTCCTCGTCGTGCGAATCGTGCAGCACGGCGTCGAAATGGACTTCCTCGACCTTGGCGATGGCGGCGATGTCGCCCGGGATCGCCTGCTCGATCTCAAGATGGTCTTTGCCGCGCAGCTTGAACAGATGGCCGACCTTGAACGGCTTCTTGCCATCGTCGACGAACAGCTGCGTATCCTTGCGCACGGTGCCCTGGTAGACGCGGAATACGCACAGCTTGCCGACGAACGGATCGTTGACGATCTTGAACACGTCGGCGATCACGTGCTTGGACGGATCGGGCTCCGGCGTGATCGGTTGCGCGCTCGCGCCGCTGCCCTTGATGAAGCTCGGCGGATTGCCTTCCTTCGGATTCGGCAGCAGCCTGGCGATCAGATTCAGCAGTTCCTTGACGCCGGCGCCGGTGCGCGCCGAAACGAAGCAGATCGGCACCAGGTGGCCTTGGCGCAGGCATTCCTCGAAGGCGTCGTGCAGCTCCTGTCCGGACAGGCCCGATTCGCCGTCGTCGAGGTAGTGGCCCATGACCGTCTCGTTGATCTCGACGACCTGGTCGATGATGTGCTGGTGCGCCGCCGCCACGCTGGAAAAATCCGCCTCGCCGTTCGGTTGGAAAAAGCAGTCGACGACGGCGCTGGCGCCCTTGGCCGGAAGATTGATCGGCAGGCACTCGCTGCCGAATTCGTCGCGCAGCGATTCGACGATGCCGGGGAGGTCGATGCCGGCCTGGTCGATCTTGTTGACGACCAGCAGGCGGCAGAGATTGCGCTGCTTGGCGCGATCCATCAGCCGCCGCGTCGAATGCGCGATACCGGTGGCGGCGTCGACGACGATCGCGCAGGTCTCGACCGCCGCGAGCGCCGACAGGGTCTGGCCGCGGAATTCCTGGAAGCCGGCCGTGTCGATCAGGTTGATGTGGACGTCGCCGAGATCGATCGAGGCGATCGCGCTGCCCATCGAATGTTTTCGCTCGCGTTCCATCGGATCGTGATCGGACACCGTCGTGCCGCGTTCGACCGTACCTGCCGTCTGGGTTGCGCCGCCGGCATGCAGCAGGACTTCGAACAGGGTGGTTTTGCCGGCGCCCGCATGGCCTGCGAGTGCGATGTTGCGAATGCCATCGGTGCTATACGACATGACTGAAGCCTCCCAGCGTGATGTGTGGGCGAGGCCGTCATGGTCGTCCGTGCGGCGGGTCGTGGCCGGACGGGCATTGCGCCACGCGGGACGGTCATGGCGGAACCGGCGCGTCGTGTCCGTGCAGCAGGCGCACCGGCCGACATAGACTTGTCCGATCGAGCCGGAGGGTCAAGACGCAATGCGTGATAAACGCCCGAACGAGTCCGCGACGGTGGTCTGCGTGCATGGCGCAGGCGGCGGCGGCTGGGAATGGGCGATCTGGGCGCGTGTGCTCGCGGCGCGCGGCTTCGCCGTGATGGCGCCGGATTTGCAGCCTGCCGCAGCCGGGATCGAGGCGACGCAGCTGGCCGACTATCGTGCGCAGGTGCTGCAGTGGTGCCGCGGCGCCGATATGCCGCTCGTCCTGGTCGGCGCCAGCCTCGGCGGCCTGCTCGCCCTGGCGGTCGCGCGCGTCGCCGGAGCCGCTGCCCTCGTCCTGGTCAATCCGCTGCCTCCCGACGGACTCGGCCCCGCCGCCGCGCCGCGGCCGCCGCGGGTTCCGTGGGGGCGCGAACGCTCGCTCGCGCGTACGCGCCGCGCGCTGGCGGACGCCGACGCGGCCGCGCGCCTGTACGCGTTCCGGCGCTGGCGCGACGAATCCGGGGCTGCGCTGGACGAAGCCTGCGCCGGCTTCGCGATCGAGCGGCAGAGCTGCCCCGTGCTCGTGCTGGCCAGCGAATACGACGACGACGTGCCGCCGGCACGCAGCCGTGCGCTCGCGACGGCGCTGGCGGCCGATTTCGAACAGCTGACCGCGGCGACGCACGTCGGTCCGTTGCTCGGCCGCAGCGCCGCCGCGACGGCCGAGCGCGTGGCGGACTGGATCGTACGGGCTGCTCCTGGCCGGCATGCGGCGCACGAGAATTTAGCGGCGCTTTAGCCGAAGTTGATTATTCTCCGGGCCTCTGTGCGCGCGTGATTCGTGCGCTCGCACCTACCCGATTCCCGCCGATGCCGCTCACGCCAACGTCTCCAGGCTCGCCGTCGCCCGATCGCCCAGCGGATCTCCGCTTCGCGACGGACGCGCTGCCGTGGCAGCGCAGCCTGCGCTGGACCGGTCCGGCACGCGATCGCCGGCTCCTGGCACTCGGCATCGTGCTGGCGGTCCTGATCACCGTGCTGGAGTTGCTCGGTTTCGCCGCCGGCATGCATCCGTATCGCCGCGCGGTATCGCAGCGTTCGGTGATCCAGGTCGTGCTGATCGAGCCGGAACCCGAAATACCGCCGCCCCCGCCGGAACCCGAGCCGCCGGAGTTCGTGCGCCGGCCGAGCCGCATCGCGATCGCGGCGCCGAAAGTGCGCACCACGCCGCCGCCGACCGCGCCGGCCGAAACCAGCGACGCGATGACTGCGCGCATCGGCAATGCAGGGACCTCGGCGCCGCCGCCTCAGTTGTTCAACGCGGACGGCTCGATCCGCCTCGGCGCCGGCAGTACCGCCGTTACGGCGCCGAGCGCGCCGAAGAATCCGCAGGAAGCGGCGAAGGCGCGCTGGGCACAAATCCAGAAGAAGGGCGAGAACCCGCTCGACTGCAAGAAGACGCGTTTCGCGCAGGCGTTCGCGCCGGACGAATCGGTCGGCAGCGGCATCGCGCGCAAATACCTCTCGTGGGCCGGCCTGTACGATCCGCACGATACGCAACGGCGCGCCCAGCGCGCGGCGGAAGGCTGCGAGCCCGCGCAATGACGCCGTCGCGGGCCGAGCTCGATGCCGACGCGCGTCTTCGTCGGCAAGTGGCCCTCGCCGCCGCGCTGCTGCTCAACGTAGTGTTTCTCGTCGTGCTCGACCACTTGATGCAACCCGGCGCGACGCGGCGCTCCGCCGGCGCCAGGCCCGAAGCGGCCGACGTTCTGCTGGTTCGCCTGATCGAGCTGCAGCCGGCCGAGCTCGTTCCGATCGAAGTGCCATCATCCGCAGTTTCCCCGCCGGCGGTAGCGCCCAGGCCGCGTCGCAGCGTTACTGACGGCAGCCGTGCGGCGGGCGCGAAGGCGGGTGTTGCCGCCGATGCGCAGCGTTCCGAAAACACCGAGAGCCGAGCCGCCGCCGAGGAGCCGGCCGAGCTCCGTCTGTACGATCGTACCGGCAGCGTGCTGGTGCCCGACATGCAAAAGGCCGACGGCGCGGCGATGGCATTTCCCGATCGTCCGCGCGTCGCGCAGGAAGGCAATCCGTTCGTGCATCGCAGTCCGTTGCCGTATACGCCGACCCGCCTCGACAAGTATTGGCCGTCCGTGCGCGAGACGCTCGGCGGCGAACTCGTACGCAAGGCCACTGTGAAGAAAGCTTGGCGCACGCCGTGGGGAACCCAGGTCGAATGTGCGTGGATGCTGTTCTTCGGCGGCTGCGGCTGGGGGCCGGAGCCGCGCGCGACCGCGGAGGAACTCGAGCAGATGCGCGCCGATCCGCCGATGCCGAAATCGCCGCCCGTTGTCGACACTCCCAATTACGGTCCGTCGCCGTGAGCGCTTCGCAGGACCACGACGCCGGCGTTTCGACGATAATTCCGCGCTTGCGCTGCCGAGGACGGGCTTGATGATTCGAAATATTCAGGCCTTGCGAGGGATTGCGGCGTGCATGGTGTTTCTGATCCATCTGTTGTCGACGCGCACGGACATCGGGCTGGACTGGCTTCGCTATCACTATTGGTGGATCGGCCCGGCCGGCGTCGACATCTTCTTCGTCATTTCCGGGTTCATCGTGAGCACGACGGCGGCCAAAGCCGGTGCGCACGCCGTGACGGGCCGCGAAGCCGCCGTGCCGTTCGCACTGAAGCGCGTGTTTCGGATCTATCCGGTCTACTGGGTCGTCCTGGCTTTGGCGTTCGTCGTGGCGCCCTACGTGGAACTGGCGCCTGCCTGGGTCGTCGCCAGTTTCGGTCACGGGCCGCTGCGCCTCGCGTTGCTCGCCACGACCGAGAACGACAAGGTGATGGCGGCCTGGACGCTCTGCTACGAGATGTATTTCTACCTGGTGGTCACGGTCATCTTGCTGTTCGCACCGAAGCGCGTGTTTCCCATGCTCGCGGTGTGGGCCTTGATCGAGGCCGCCTCCATCGCGATCGCCGGGGCATTCAACGCCGAGTGGATGCGAAACGTCGTGTTGAGCCCGCTGCTGCTCGAATTCGCGCTCGGCTGCGGGATCGGTTGCCTGATCAGCCAGGGAGTCACTCGCGCAGGATGGTTCAGTCTTGCGCTCGGATTTATCTGGTTCGGCGGCGGTGCGGTAGTACACCGTCTGCACGGCAACTGGGACCCGTGGTGGCGCGCGCCGACGTTCGGCGTCGCGGCGGCATTCATCGTCTACGGGCTCGTCGCCTTGGAGGAGGCGCAGGGATTCACGCTGCCGAAATGGCTGTGCCGGCTCGGCGATCCGTCCTATTCGATCTACATCTGGCACCAACTCTTGCTGGCAGTTCTCGCCCTGGTCGCGGACGAATTCGATTTGTTCTATCGAGTGCCGGCCGTGCTGCTCCTGGCGATGGGGACGTTCATCGTCATCGGGTTCGGCTTCCTCAGCTACCACGGGATCGAGCGACCGGCTTTGGAATGGCTGAACAGGCGTCTGCGCGGCTCCGCCCTCTCGAAGCCGGCAGTGCGCAATCTCGGCGAGCAGCGCTGATACTACTTTTGGCCGGAGGCGCGCGCCCATGTGACGAACGCCTCCATCGCGTTCGCGCAGTCGCGGTCGCCTGCGGCGCGCTGGGCATCCGCCTGGCACTCCTTCACTTTTTTTGCCATCTCGTCGCCGTGCGCCATGTACCAATGTGCGCTGTGGCCTTGCTTGCATCCGGCCAACGACGTCAGAGCGCAAACCGAGACGGTGCGCAGGATGCGAAATGTGCGCCCGAACGTGAAGGGTAGCGATGGCCAATACGATTTCGCTTCATTTCTGGGAGGCATGATCGGCCTCCTGGCCCGGGCGCGCGGAGATCAACGCGGCGAACGCGGCATTCGCGTTCTTGCAGTTCTGATCGCTTTCGTTCAGCGAAGGATACTTCTTGCATTCGCCGAGCTTGGCCTGGTGTTCCGCGCTGTGCGCCATGTACCACTCGGCCGAGTGGACTTCTTCTCGGCAGGCCGCCGTAGCCATGACGACGGCCAGCATCGCGAACATCGCCGGGCGCGGTATCGACGATGCCCGCATGGGTAAATTCCGTTCGAAGAAAAACGCGCGCCGCGACATTCAAGCGGCCGTCGCGTTCTGCTGCGCCGGTTCGATTTCCGCATCGATCCAGGCGCAAAGCTTGCGGATACCGTCGGCGAGAGCGACCCTGGGTTGCCACGCCAGCTCGTTCTTCGCCAGCTCGATGTCGCACGCGGCATGCCTCACGTCGCCGTGGCGGAATGCGCCGTTGACGTGCGGGGACGGTGCGCCGTAGAGCCGCGCGATCACGTCGGCCAGGTGCGCAACGGTCGTGGCACAGCCGGATCCGATGTCGTAGGCGAGTGCCGAGCCGTCGCAGCGCAGACTCGCGGCGAGCGCGCTGACGACGTCGTCGATGAAGACGAAATCGCGCACGATGAGGCCGTCTTCGTACACCGGCAAGCTCTTTCCGGCACGCGCGAGCCGCGCGAACAGCGTGCAGATGCCGGTGTAGGGATTGTGCAGCGATTGCCCCGGGCCATAGACGTTCTGCAGGCGCAATACGGTCGCTTCGATGCCGAACGCGCAGGCCCATGCGCGCAGCACTTGTTCCTGCGCGAGCTTGGTGGCGCCGTACACGCTGATCGGGCGCGCGTCGGTGGACTCCGCATCGAAGGGCACCGGATCGAGACCGGCGAAATCCCATTGGCCCGACTCCAGCTGCTCGCGCGTGCGCTGGCCGGGGTAGACCAGTTCGGCCGTCTGTGGATCGCGCCAGGCGCCTTCGCCGTAGACCGCGCGGCTCGAAGTCAGCACGATGCGCCGCGGAAGCTTCTGGTGGCGCGCGAAGGCGTCGAGCATCTGCGTGGTGCCGGTGACGTTCACGTGCGCATGGCGCGTCGCTTCGAGCAGCGACTGCCCGGTGCCGGTTTCCGCGGCGAGATGAAGAACGACGTCGGGTGCGATGTCGCCGAGCAAGGCGTCCCATACGGCCGGTTGCGTCACGTCGCCGACGACGAGTTCGACCCTGCGATCGAGCGCCTGCGGCCTGCGCCGGCGCGGATGCACTTGCGGATGCAGGCTGTCGAGCGCGATCACGCGATCGAAGCGGTCCGCGAGCATGCGGGACGCGGAGCAGCCGATGAAGCCGGCTCCGCCGGTGACGAGGCAGGTGCCCCTTTGCGCGTTCTGGTTCCTGTTCAAGAGATCTTCCTCGATCGTTTGCTCGTGCAAGGCAGCCGACGGCTGTCCTGCTCGACTCGACATGTAAGCCCTTGTCGTTCTTGCGGGCACGGATAGTTAACCCCAGACGAGTATGGGAAGGGCTGTATGAACAAAAAGTTCAAATTTCGTCGGAGATTGCTAAGACGGAGGGCGGGCGACTTTGGTCGCACGCGGGATCGGTACGCTATGATCGCGGCCGCCTATTTCCTGCGCGACGACGGCGCCCGCCATGCTGCCGCGCTGCATGCTGCCGTTGCCACACAAGCGCGGACCCGCGGTCCGTCACGGAAGAACTCCAGCCATGCAAGACCGCAATATCCCTCTTTGCGTTGATCTTGACGGGACCTTGGTCCGTTCCGATCTTCTGCTGGAGTCCGCGCTCGCGCTCGTACGCAAAAACCCTTTACATTTGTTTCAGTTCTTCGCGTGGCTCTGCAAGGGGCGCGCGTACCTGAAGCGGCAGATCGCACAGCGCACGTCGGTCGACGTGGCCGCGTTGCCCTACGACGAACGTGTCGTCGGCTGGCTGCGCGACGATGCGGAAGGGCGTTCGAAGATTCTCTGCACCGCCTCCGATCAAGCCCTGGCCGACGCCGTGGCCGCGCATGTCGGCGGGTTCGATGCCGTCTACGGCAGCGACGGCCGGCGCAATCTCGGTGGCGCCGGCAAGGCCGCGCTGCTGGTCGATCGTTTCGGCGAGCGAGGATTCGACTACGCCGGCGACGCGTGGCCCGATCTGCACGTATGGGCGCATGCGCGGCGCGCCGTGATCGTCAACGCGCCCGAGCGCCTGCTGCGTCGGGTACGACGCACGAACGAGGTCGAGCGCGTATTCGAACGCCCGCGGTCGGGATGGCGCGTCTGGCTGTCGGCGCTGCGCCTGCACCAGTGGATGAAGAACGTCCTGGTGTTCGTGCCGCTGCTCGCCGCGCATCTGGCGCTGCAGCCGGTCGCGGTGCTGCGCTCGACCGTTGCCTTCGTCTGCTTCGGATTGTGCGCATCGAGCGCTTATCTGCTCAACGACCTGCTCGACTTGGAAGCGGACCGGCAGCACCCGCGCAAGCGCCTGCGCGCGTTCGCCGCCGGTGCGCTGCCGATCGAATACGGCCTGCTCGCCGCTCCGCTGCTCAGCCTCGCTGCGCTCGTGCTGGGCTACCTGCTCTCGCCGCTGTTCGCGCTGGTGCTGCTGCTCTACTGCGTGACGACGCTGGTCTATTCGATGGCGCTCAAGCGCGTGGCGATACTCGACGTGGTGTCGCTCGCGGTGCTGTACACGATCCGCATCATCGCCGGCGCCGTGGCGATTCCGGTGCCGGCCTCGTTCTGGCTGCTCGCGTTCTCGATGTTCCTGTTCCTGAGCCTTGCCATGATGAAGCGCTATACGGAACTGCGCGGCATCGTGGCGAATGGAGGCATCCGCGCGCACGGGCGCGGCTACGTCGTCGGCGATCTTCCGCTGATCCGCGCGCTGGGGCCGGCCAGCGGCTATCTGAGCGTTCTGGTGCTGGCGCTCTACATCAACAGCACGGCCAGCGAGGTGCTCTATCGGCATCCGCTGGTGCTGTGGCTCTGGTGCCCGATGGTGTTCTATTGGATCAGCCGGGCATGGCTCGTTTCCCACCGCGACGAGATGCATGACGACCCGGTCGTATTCGCGTTGACCGATCCGATCAGCTTGAGCGTGCTCGCCGCCTGCGCGGTCGCGGCGGTCTGCGCGATCTAGGCGGCGACGATGCGCGGGCCGTGCATCAACCGTTCGGATCGCCGGGCCGTTCGTTCAGATAGCGCTCGGTCATGATCCACAGCACGAGGTCGGGGTGCAGTTGCTCGACCAAGGCCGCGACGTTCGGCCGGCGGTTCGGAAAGGCGAGGCTGTGATCGAACTGATACGTCGTGTAGAACGCGTCCTGCAGGAACGGCGACAGCGCGTTGCCGGTCGAGTCGCGCAGGATCAGCACGCGCAGCCGGTTCGACGCCGCATCGTTGCGCGTCGTTCTCGGCAGATCGAGCAGATCGGTGCGGCTGCCGCCGGGCATGGGGCGCGTGCTGCCGTCGGCTGCGACGACGAAGTAGCCGGAAAGCGGCTGCTCCAGCTCGATCTTCGTGACGCGGTTGCGTGCCGCGATGCCCAGCATGCCCTCGAACTCGCCGGGCCCGTCGACGGTGGCGACGCCGTGCAGCGCCGGTACGTGCAGCGGCGGCAACGCTGCGTTCGTGCGATTCAGATCGGCCGCGATCTGCTTCCAGGCGACCCACGCGCCGTAGTCGGTCCAGTGCGAGTCGAGCGCCGAATACGTCGCCGCCTGCGTTTTGGCGGCGCGCAGCGCGGCGCGCAAGTCGATCAGCGGCAGTGCGCCCGCGGCGGCCACGAGGCGATCGAGCGAATGGACCGGATGCACGTCGTCGGTCCACGCCGGCAGGTACTCCGGATAGATCGACCATTTTGCCGGCGCGACGACGAATGCGAACGGGATGCCGCGTGCGGCAAGCGACTTCTGCTGCTGCGCGAGCACCGCTACCCAGCGAGCGACCTCGGCGTCGTCGAGCACGCGCCGGCCGAGAGCCTGCGAGAAATTGTTGCTGAAGATGTCGCCCAGGAACAGCCAACCGTCGCGGCCGGCCTCGGCGACACCGGGACGCCCGGAGACGCCCAGGGTGTAGAGCGCATCGTTGTAGCCGGCCACCGCTTCGTTCCACAGCGGAGTCGCTTGCCTCAGCCGATTGCGTTCGGCTTCGAATGACTGCGGATCGTGGCGCACCGCGCGCAGGAACGGCAAGAACTGGGGCGATGCGAACACGGCGATCAGCGGCAGCCACAGTGTGGCGAGAAAAAGCGGAAACAACAGGCGCGGGAGTCCGTCGCGCATGTCAGAACCGGAAGTAGAGGAACGGGCTGTAGGCTCCCGAGAGAACCTTCGCGCTGGCGATCGCGAACAGCGAGGCGAACGCCGGTGCGCCGACCCAGCCGGCGGCGCGAGGCGCAAGACGCGCGCGCAGCCACGGATAGAGCGGCAAGGAGAAGACCAGTCCCGCAGCGATCGACATCGCCTGCAGCGGATCGAGGAACTCCGCCACGGGATGCTGCGAGGCATGCACGCCGATACCCGCCATTGCGCGCGCGAAAGCCAGCGCGTGGCCGAAGCTGTCGGCGCGGAACAGCGCCCAGCCGAACACCACCACGAGGAGCACGTAGGCATGACGCACGACCGTGGGAATGCGCCGTCGCTCGAAATCGACCACGCGTTCGATGACCAGGAACAGGCCATGCCACAGGCCCCACGCGACGAACGTCCACGCCGCGCCGTGCCAGAGGCCGGTCAGGGCGAAGACGATCAGCAGGTTCGCATACGTGCGCACCGGTCCTGCGCGATTGCCGCCGAGCGAGATGTAGACGTAGTCGCGGAACCACGACGACAGCGTCATGTGCCAGCGGCGCCAGAACTCGCGTACCGACGTGGAAACGTAGGGGTAGTTGAAGTTCTCCGGGAAGCGGAAACCCATCAGCATGCCGAGGCCGATCGCCATGTCCGAATAGGCGGAGAAGTCGAAGTAGATCTGCAGCGAATAGGCGACGACACCGAGCCACGCCGTGCCGATGGTGAGCTGGTCCGCCGGCAGCCGGAAGATCGCGTCGGCGGTCATCGCGACGGTGTCGGCGATCAGCACCTTCTTGCAGAAGCCGATCACGAAGCGCAGCGTGCCCTCGTAGCGCTGGGTCTCGCTGACGCTGCGCCGCTGCAACTCGTCGGCCACGTCCTTGTAGCGCACGATCGGGCCGGCGATCAGTTGCGGGAACAGCGTCTTGTAGGTCGCGAATTGCAGCAGGCTGCGGCTGGCGCCGATCGTGCCGCGGTAGACGTCGATCAGATAGCTGATGCCCTGGAACGCGAAGAAGCTGACGCCGAGCGGCAGGGCGGCGTTGATCACGGGCACCAGCTCGGGCCGGCCCAACCATGCGCCGAAGGCGTCGATGTTGCGGGTCAGGAAGCCGACGTACTTGAAATAGGCGAGCACGCCGAGGTTGAAGACGATGCCGCCGGCCAGCCATCGCCTGGAGGCGAGCGACGGTGCGGGATCGCCGTCGCCGCGGTCGCGCGTGGCGGCGATGCAGCGTCCGAACGCGAAATTGCCGACGACCGAACAGAGCAGGACCCACGTGCCCGCGGGGTCACCGTAGTAGTAGAACGCGAGGCTCGCGACCAGGATGAGCGCATTTTTCCAAGGCGCCGGAGTGACCTGATAGAGCGACAGGAAAATCGGCAGGAACAGGAAAATGAACAGGTACGAGCTGAAAACCATGGGCGTTCCGTGCGGGCGTGGAGGGCGCCGCTTCAGCTGTCGGAGCGGTTGGCGCGCCCGGAATGCACCTTGGTGCCGTTCGATTTCGAGCGCAGGGCCTTGGCCAGGCGATGCGACCGATGCAGCAGCGAGCGCTTCATCGCGAACGCGAGCCCGGCCAGCGCGATGCGCACACGGGGCGGCGCCGACCATTCGACCGACGCGTTCGCCGGCAGCGGCTCGGCGACGGCAGCCGGAGGCTGGCCGAACATCATCTGCATCACCTGGTCGCGGATGTCGCCGCTGCGGAAACAGCTCGCCAGCAACTGGTGCTTGTATTCGAGCTTGGTGTAGTTCTTCGCGGCCTGGCGCGTCGTGAAGACGCTGCGCGTCGCGTAGCCGGCGGCCTGCGCGCAATAGGTGACCAGGCGCTCGATCGCGTGCGGCAGGTCGCTGTCGCCGTAGACTTCCTCGTCGAATTGCGCCCAGGTCCAGTTGTGTTCGAACAGCCGCTTCAGTGCGGCCGGCCGGAACCAGAACATCGACCCGTAGGTCGCTATCGGCGTGTGGATATCCAGCGGTACGCGGATGCCGAGCAGCTGCGCGAGCGCTTCGACGCGCGGTTTGTTGAGGAACCAGGCATGGCCGAGCGTCGGATAGCCGATGTGCACGGTCGGCGGCACGACGATGCCGACGCGTGGTTCGCGCTCGAGCATGTCGAAGATGTTTTCGACGTAGCCGCGCGATCCGAGCAGGTTGTCGAGCAGGTGATGCTTGAAGCCGTTGCCGCGATTGGAGCCGTCCTGCAGCGACTTCTTGCTGTGGATCCGACAGAGCAGGCCGTAGCGGCCGGACAGCACGACGTCGCGCTGGGTGATCAGCAGCGCCGACGTGTCGCGTCCCAGGTTGGAATCGACCACGTCCACGCGCAGCGTGCCGCGGTCGAAGCCGGACAGCTGCGCTTCGATGAACGCCTTCTTCTCGTCGCTGTCGGTCGTGATGAAAAGATCGTAGGCGCCGGGAATATGCTGCGTGTACTCGAGCATCTCGCCGAGCAGATCGGTCCAGTAGACGTGTGCGAGAACGCCGACAGGGCCGAACGACCACGCCGCAGGCGCGGGGTCGCAGCGCACGTCGGGGAAGATGTCGAGCAGCTCCAGGTTCGTATAGAGCGTGCGCAGCTCGGAAGTGCGCAGCGTGTTGCGCTCGATCAGGTCGATGTCGTAATCGGAACGTTCGGCGATCAGGTCGAGCGCGCGGCGCAGATTGATCGCTTCGGACGCCATGTACAAAGGATCGTGGAAGAACGGCCGCCGCTTCAGGATCGGACAGCGCAGGTCGATCATGCGATCCACTTCGAGACACAGCGGGTGCACCGTGGTGAAGTCGTCCGGGTCCATGTAGACGCGATAGCCGAAGCCGAGCGACGAGAAGTGCTCGGTGAAGCGCATTTCGTGGTGCTGGATCGAGTCGGTGTACGACCGGATCATCGGCATCTCGCGCCAGTACGACCAGAACGCCTCCGAGTCGAGCATCGGCTGGCGGATCGCGATGAAGTGCGACTGGATGTGCAGCGGCAGCACCTCGCCGCCGGTCAGCGGGTTGGGCCGGCATTCCTTGTGCGCGGTGATGCCCCAGAAATCGCAGGTCTGCGCGTCCATGGCGCCGAACATCTCGCCGAGCGGGAAGATCGGCGCGTAGAACGTGTAGTTCAGCAGCAGCAGTTCGTCGTAGGCGGCGAGTTCGGCGCGGCCGATGCGCTCGATGGCCTCCTTGTAGCCCCACACGTCGTAGCCGTTGTTGGCGCGGACGAGGACTTCGTCCGATTCGGCGCGCAGCAGGTCCAGGCCTTCGGCGCTGGGCTTGCCGTTGCATACGACGACGAGCCTGTCGACGTGTTTGCGGAAGGCGCGCAGGGCGATCGGCACGTAGCCGTCGACGAAGCCGGCTTCGTCATAGAAAAGATAGATGCCGATGCGGCGTCGTGATGGGGGCGAGGGCTGTGCTTGCGATCGCATGTGAGCCGATCTCTCTCTTCGTGACGTTGCCGCCGCAAGGCCTTGCAACGTCGCGCTGCGTGCAATTTGCAGCGGATGACGGCACTGCGGGACCGCCTCGGACCATGGAGTCTAGAGGAAGTTGCAGCCGGTCATGAAGCGGCACGGCGCACGAACCTGCGAATCGGTGGCTGCGCGAGCCGGGTCGGCTATGATGCCAGACCGGGTCGGCACGCCTTCTTGGCTGCTGCCCGACACGTCGCACGTGCAACAGAGCGAGATCTTCAGGACATGCTGGCCGGACCGTTCCTTCCCTTCCTCGAGCAGCGTTCGCTGCTGCTCGAGTTGACCAAGCGGGAAGTGCTCGGCCGCTACCGCGGGGCGAGTTTCGGCCTGCTGTGGTCGCTGCTGAGCCCGTTCCTGATGCTGTGCGTCTACGCCGTCGCATTCGGCTTCGTGATCAAGAGCAAATGGCCGCATGCCGTGGAGGGCAGGGCGAACTTCGCGCTGATCCTGTATGTCGGACTGATCGTGCACGGGTTCTTCGCCGAATGCGTCTCGCGCTCGCCGCGCCTCATCGTCGACCATCCGAACTACGTCAAGCGCGTGATCTTTCCGCTCGACGTGCTGCCGTGGGCAATGATCCTCTCGGCCGTGTTCCATGCATTGATGAGCATGCTCGTCTTCGTGGTGCTGTACGCGATCACGTCGGGCACTCCGCCGTGGACCGTGGTGCTGTTCCCGCTCGTGCTGTTGCCTTTCGTGCTCGTCGTCAACGGCCTCGCGTGGCTGCTCGCCTCGCTCGGCGTGTATCTGCGCGACATCAGCCAGGTCACCGGCGTCTTCGTCACCGCCGCGCTGTTCCTGTCGTCGGCGATCGTTCCGCTGGAGTCGGTGCCGGAGCGCTACCAGGCGATCTTCCGCTTCAATCCGCTGACCTTCATCATCGACCAGGCGCGCGAGGTCGCGCTGTGGGGCAATCTGCCGGATTGGAGCGGCCTCGCGCTCTACACGCTGAAAGCGGCAGTTTTCATGTACCTGTGCCACGCCTGGTTCCGCGCGACGCGCAACGGATTCGCCGATGTCCTCTGACGAGCTCGCGATCCATCTTCGCGGCGTCGAGAAGACATTCTCGATCTACGACCGTCCGCATCATCGCTTGCTCGAGTCGCTGCTGGGAACGCGCCGGCGCACCTGGCATCGCGAATTCCATGCCTTGCACGGCATCGACCTCGACGTCCGCCACGGCGAGACGGTCGGGCTGATCGGGCGCAACGGCGCCGGCAAGTCGACGCTGCTGCAGATCATCTGCGGCATCCTCACGCCGACGCGCGGCGTGGTCGACGTGCGCGGACGCATCGCCGCACTGCTCGAACTCGGCGCCGGCTTCAATGCCGAGTTCAGCGGCCGCGAGAACGTATTCCTCAACGGCACGGTGCTCGGACTGACCCGCGCGCAGATCGAGGCGCGCTTCGACACGATCGCCGCCTTCGCCGACATCGGCGATTTCATCGACCAGCCGGTCAAGACCTATTCGAGCGGCATGTACATCCGGCTCGCCTTCGCCGTGGCGATCCATGTCGATCCGGACATCCTCGTGATCGACGAGGCGCTGTCCGTCGGCGACGAGGCGTTCCAGCGCAAGTGCTTCGCGCGCATCGAGCACATCCGCGCGAGCGGCGCCACGGTGCTGTTCGTCTCGCACGGCGTCAGCACCGTGGCGCAGCTGTGTGATCGCGTCGTGTTGATCGACGCCGGGGAGGCGCTCATGACGGGGCCGCCGAAGCCCGTCATCTCGCGCTATCACAAGCTGCTCTATGCGTCGGCGGCGGACGCGCCGGCGATCCGCGCGGCCATTCGCGAGGAATCCGCGCGCGGTGTCGGCGAGATGCTGCTGCCGATCGGCGAGCGAGCGGCCAACGACGTCGATGGCGACCTCGCCGACGGCTATTTCGATCCTGGACTGGTGCCGCAGACCGTGCAATACGGCGGCCGCGGCGTCGGAGTCGACACCGTGCGCATCGAAACGGTGGACGGCCGCCGCGTCAACGTGCTGCGCGCGGGCGTCCGCTACGTCTATCGCTATCGCGTGCGCTTCGAGGAAGCGGCGGCGCTCGTGCGCTTCGGCATGATGATCCGCACCGTGACCGGACTCGAACTCGGCGGCTGCTCGACCGCCGTGCACACGCGCGGACTGGACCTCGTCGATGCCGGCACCGAGGTCGATGTCGCCTTCGGCTTCCGCTGCCTGCTCGCCGCGGGTACCTACTTCTTGAACGCCGGCGTCCTCGGCCGGTCGGACAACGAAGAGGTGTTCCTCGAGCGCCTCGTCGATGCGGCCATGTTCCGCGTGCTGCCCGATCCGGAGCGGTTGGCGACCGGCCTGGTCGATCTCGATTTTGAACCGAACGTCGATTTGGCGGTCAAGATCGCCGAACGCGACATCCCCTCGACACCTCGGCGCTAGCCTCGATGCAAGCAAACACGCCCACGTCGGATCCGACAGCCCTGCTCGTCCTCGGCATGCACCGCGGCGGCACGTCCGCAATGGCGGGCCTGTTGCACCTGCTCGGCTTCGACGCCGGCCCCTCGCTGATGCCCGCCGTCGACGGTGTCAATCGCAAGGGCTTCTGGGAGCACCTCGACGTCTATCGCATCCACGAACGCCTGTTCGCAGCATTCGGCCGCTCGATTCTCGACCCGCGCGAGATGCCCGCCGGCTGGCGCGACCATCCCGAATTCCAGACGGCGGTCAGCGAGGTCCGCGCCTTGATCGAGCGAGATTTCGCGGCGACGGCGCGCTGGGTCGTCAAGGATCCGCGCCTGTGCAAGTTCGTGCCGGTGTGGCTGGAGGCGTTGGCCTCGCTCGGAATCCGTCCGCGCGTGGTGCTGGTCGCGCGGCATCCGGCCGAGATCGCCCGTTCGACCCGGGCGATCGGCTGGTCCGACTCGACGGCGCGCGTGAACCTGTGCTGGCTCCAATACATGTTCGACGCCGAGCGCGGCACGCGCGGCGTCCTGCGTTCGTGCGTGAACTACGCGGACCTGCTCGCCGACTGGCGCGCGCAGATTGCGCGCATCGGCAGCGAGCTGCAGATCGAATGGCCGGCCGTCGACGACGAACGCGTCGCCGAGATCGAGGCGTTCCTCGATGCGCGCGAACGTCACCACGTGGAATCGGCCGGCACCCATCCCGAAACGGAAGCGGCGCTGCCCGCCCTCGTCACCGACCTGCACGACGTGTTCCGCGACCATGCTGCAAGTCCCGATCTGTGGGGCCGCGTGGAGGCGCTCGGCGACATCTACCGGCGCGGCGAGGCGGTCTTCGGACCGTGCCTGGACCAGGACATCATCGACCTGACCCTGACCCGCCTGGCGATGGAACAGCAGCGCGCCCAGATCGCGCAGTCGCTGCAGTACGACATCGTCGCGATCCGCTGTCGCCGCGCCGGCGAGGCGTACCGGGACGAAGCCCAGGCCGCGCAGCATGGCGACCTGCACGGAGCGGCCACCCATTTGCAGTGGGATCTGCCGGCCGGGACGCAGGCGGACTTGGTGCGTGTCGAGTTCGGCCAGCCGGGCGCTTTCATGCTGCGCGCCTTGCGCATCGACGGCGTCGCCATCGAAGGGCTGGTGGACCGGATCGCGTCATCGAGCGTGCGCACGATGCAACGGCGCGACGGCGCCGTCGGCGTCGCCAGCGCGCATGGCGGCGCCTGGGTCGAGTTCGACATCCGCACGCGGCAGGCCGACACGCCGCCGTGCGGCCGCGTCGAAATCGAGCTTCAGCGCGAATCGGGCGCGGCCGAGCTGGCGGCGTTGATCACCAGCGCCGTCGGCGATGCGCTGGATGCCCGGGATGCGCATCCGATGCCGCCGGCCTGACACCGAACGGATACTCCACGCACTGGCCGGTGCCGACGGCAGACAGGAACGCGATGCAGCGGCGCAGGCGCATGGGCGCCGTCGCCAAGAACGTTCGATCCACCAAAAGGGGCAAGCGATGATACCGAGGCGTCAGCTACTGGCGGGAGCAGTCGTCGCACCGCTCCTCAATTCCGCGGCGACAGCGCGAGCGCAGGACGTCGACGCTTCTGCCGGTGCGGGGTCGCGAGGTCCTCATGACTGGATCAGCCTGCGCGATTTCGGCGCAGTCGGCGATGGCGTCACGGACGACACCGCCGCCGTCCAGGCCGCGCTCGATGCCGCCTCGGGCGGCAAGCTTCTCATCGTCCCGCAAGGCAAGTTTCGCGTGCTCAAGCCGCTTCGCGCGCGCGGCCTCGTCAACCTCTTCGGTTTCGGAGCGGAAACTTCCGAGCTGATGCTCGACGCCGCGGGCGCGCTCGAATACGACGGCGGCGGCGCGGCCGATACCGACAGGAACCAACTGACGATCCGCTCCGTCGGGCTGCGCTGCTTCGCCACCCGAAAGCGCGATGGCGTCGGTGCGGTCCTCGACGTCAGCTTTTCCGGAGGCAGGGGAGGAACCGCGAAGACGGCGATCATCGAAGACATCGAGGTCACCGGGGTCGACGAGAGCGTCGGCTTCGATTGCGCACTGCGGTTCAACAATGCGCGCAACCTCAAGATCGACGGGGCGAGAATTCGAGGGAACCGACACGATCGGGGAAGGTCGATCGGCATCGACATCGGCGGTGACGCGTCGCCCGTCGACATCTTCCTGGCGAAGATCAGCGGCTATTTCCTGCAGCGGGCGGTCAACATCGGCGGAACCGTCGAAGGCGTCTATCTTTCCCAGTCGGTCTTCGTCGCGGTCGACCATGGCGTGTATGCGCGCTTGCCGCACGTCAATCCGCTGCTGTTCGTCCACAACTGCCACATCAATGCGTTTCGATCCTGCATCGACATCAGCAATTTCGTGCAGTTCGACCTGTCCCACAATCTGCTGTACGCGGCCAAGCCGATCGCGCCGCTGCCGGGCGAACAGGCCAAGCTCGGATTCGTCGCGATTTCCGTCGCGATGCACGAGAACATCGGGCTGACCAGCCGCATCTCCTGCAACACGGTCATCGGCACGCTGCCGATCGAAATTCCGAAGAACGGCATCTACGTCGACGGAGAGAAATCCGAGTTCAGCCTGACCATCGACGGCAACGAGTTCGTCGGTTGGGATACCGCCGTGATCCTCGGCAGCGGTACCTCGGGTATCGGCGTCGCCGCCTCGAATCGTTTCAGGAGCAACCAACGTGCCGTGCTGGACCTCTCCGGTGCCAACGTGGCCGCGGGGTTCAGTGTCGAATCGCCGGGATATCGCCGCGACGACGACGGCATCGAAACGAAGTGGGGCAGCAGCACGGTCCGGCTGGATGAAACCGGTAAGGGCAAGGTGCCGCTGTCGCCGCCGTTCAAGGCGCGAATCCTGATGGGAATGGGAACCGACGGCGATCCGGCGTCGAGCGCCGCGTCGTGCTTCGTCGTCGATCAGCCCTCCAGCACCGCCGCGGAACTCGTCTTCGTCGTCAGGCCGAATCCCGGTGCGGTCGCCGTTCGAATGCATTGGATGGCCATCGGGGTCTGATGTCGGACGGCCCATCTTTCAGGCGGCCAGACTCCCGGACGGCCCGCCGTTGGGTGCATGGCTCTTGGATTTCGCGATCGAGGTCCCGCCTTACAGCATCCGCATCAGCTCCGGCATCAGCGGCAGCTTGCGCACGCGCACGGTGGTCGCCGCGTAGACCGCGTTCGCGAGCGCGGGCGCGGCGCTCGGTACGCCCATTTCGCCGGCGCCGCTCGGCTCCGCCTGCGATTCGACGATCGTGACCTCGACATCCTGCGGCGCCTGCGCCATGCGCAGCAGCGGATAGTCCGGGAAATTCTTCTGCTGCACCTGGCCGTCCTTCAGCGTGATCGCCAGGTGCATCGCGGTCGACACCGCGTCGATCGTTCCGCCCATCATCTGCGCTTCGACGCCGAGCGGATTGACCACGCGGCCGACGTCGACGACGCAGACCGCGCGATGGATGCGCAGGTCGCTGCCGTCGATCGACACCTCGAACGCGTGCGCGGCGTAGCCGCCGAACGTGAAATGGCAGGCGATGCCGATGCCGTGGCCGTCGTCGCGCCGCGTGCCCCAGCCGATCTTCTCGGCGCACAGCTTCAGCACGTTGGCGAGGCGGCCGGTGTCGAACATCGGCCCGCCGTGGCCTCGATACGGGATCTGCCGCGGTTCGCCGAGCAGGTCCAGGCGCAGCTTCACCGCGTCCTGCCGCGTGATCACCGCGATCTCGTCGATGAAGCTCTGCACCGCGAACGCATGGAACGTGTGCAGCGGCGCGCGCCACCAGCCGCGCGGCATGCCGGAAGACACGCTGAAAAACGTCTTGTCGAGATTGGCGACGAGGCCGGCCGGGAAGTCGTCCGGTTCGAGGCAGCCGGTGTAGATCGGCCGCTCCTTCATGCCGGCGTCGCGGTAATTGCGCGGCGTCGCTGCGCAACGGTGCGACCAGCCGGTCACGCGCTTCTTGCGATCGATCGTCGCCGACAATGCGTGCACGCCGAACGGGCGGTAGAAGTCGTGCTGCAGGTCGTCGTCGCGCGACCACATCAACTTGACCGGCTTGCCGGCGGCCTTCGCGACGATCACGGCTTCGGCGACGAAATCGTTCTTCAATCGCCGGCCGAAACCGCCGCCGGCACGCGTCATGCGCACCGCGATGTCCTTCTGCGCGAGGCCGGTCATGTCCGAGATCAGCTTCGAGGCCTCGTCCGGCGTCTGCAGCGAAGCGACCAGCCGCGCGCTGTCCTGCTTGATCTCGATCAGCGCGCCGGGCGGTTCCATCGTCGCGTGCGCCAGGAACGGCATTTCGTAGCGCGCCTCGATCTGCTGGCGCGCCTGCTTGCGCGCCTTGGCGAGGTCGCCGTCGCTGCGGACGGTGACGCCGCCTTCGTTCTTGTCGAGCAGCTCGTTCGCGCTGGCGGCGAGCGCTGCCGTGGACTCCTTCGTCCACGGCCCTTCCTTCCACGTGACCTTCAGCGCGTCGCGGCCTTTCAACGCGGCCCAGGTGTTGTCGGCGAGCACGGCGACGCCGGCCGCGAGCACGCCGCTGAACGGCGTGTCGGGTGCGGGTCCCGGAATCGCGATGACATCGCGCACGCCGGCCACGCGGCGCGTTTCGCTGTCGTCGAAGCTCTCCATCGTGCCGTCGAGGTACGGGCAGCGCGCGATCACCGCGACCAGCGCGTTCGCGGCATAGGCATCGATGCCGTAGTGACTGCGGCCGGTGACGATGTCGCGCGCGTCGACGACGCGCGTCGGCTTGCCGATGATGCGGAACGCGTCCGGCGCCTTCAACGGCACCGGCTGGTCCGGCAGCGCGATCGATGCGGCGCTGCGCGCGAGCGCGCCGTAGCTGAGCTTGCGTCCGTCCGGCGCGACCACTTGGCCGGCCTCGCTGCGCAGCTGTTCGACCGGCAGGTTCCATTCGCGCGAAGCGGCTTGCAGCAGCAGCCAACGCGCAGTCGCGCCGGCTTCGCGCAGCTCCTTCCACGCATCCGGAATGCTGGTGCTGCCGCCGGCGCCCTGGTCGCCGTACTTGTTCGACGGCCCCTTGTCGGTCTCGATGTAGCCGAACGGCAGCTGCACGACGCGCACCTGCGACCAGTCGACGTCGAGCTCCTCGGCGATCAGCATCGGCAACGAGGTCATCACGCCCTGGCCGATCTCGCAGCCGCGCGCGCCGATCACGATGCGGTTGTCGCGTTCGATGCGGATGAAAGGACCCAGCTCGGTGAGATCGTCGCCGAGCAGTTCCATCGGCAGGTCGGCCGGCGACGGATCGGCCAGCGCGACGCGCATGCCGATCAGCAGTGCGCCGCCGGCGCCGAGCGAAACGGCGAGGAAACGACGCCGGCCGGCGTCCACGGGCGTGCTCATTTCTTCTCGCCCTGGATCAGCTCCGCGGCGCGCAGGATCGCCTTGCGCACGCGCGGATAGGTGCCGCAGCGGCAGATGTTGCCGATCATCGCGATGTCTTCTTCGCCCGGCTTCGGCTTGCGCTGCAGCAGGTCCACCGCGGCCATGATCTGGCCGGCCTGGCAGTAGCCGCACTGCGCGACGTCCTGTTCGATCCAGGCTTGCTGGACCGGGTGCAGCGCGTCGGTTTCCAGGCCTTCGATCGTCGTGATCTTGTGCGTCGCCGCGACCTGCATCGGCGTGACGCACGCGCGCGTGGCCTTGCCGTCGAGCAGTACCGTGCACGCGCCGCAGGCGCCGATGCCGCAACCGAACTTGGTGCCGGTCAGGCGCAGCGCGTCGCGCAGGAACCACAGCAGCGGCATCGCCGGGTCGCCGTCGTGGTAGTACGGCTTGCCGTTGATCGAGATCGCCAGCGCTTCGGGCGGATGGGCGGCGGCCGGCTTCGTGCTGGCGTCCACGGCATGTTCGGCTTGATTGGGCATGTGCCCATTGTCGCATCAGTCGCCGCGACGGCACAGGCGCGAAGAGGGGGCGCCGCATCGCCGGTCCCGGCGATGCGGCGCCCCGGTCCGGGGAGGGGGTGAACTCCCCGGAGGATCCGGATCGGGCGGGAACCGGATCCTGCGACCGCTCCCTCGGCCGCGCACAACGAACCGCGTCAGTTCGCGCAGGTCACGCTCGTGTCGGCATGGCCGAGCGTGACGTCCGCGGTGACCAGGCCGGCGACATCGAGATTGAGGTGCAGCGCATTGGACGACAGCGCCAGCGCGTTGACGCCGTCGCCACCGGTGGTCTGCTCGTTCAGTACCAGGGTGGCACCGACGATGCCGAGCGCATGCAGGTCGATACCGGTGTTCGGTGGCGGATTGAGCGGCAGATCGGGCACCTGGATGCCGAGGATCGAAATCTGCAAGCCCGGAAGGTCGACGTTGTTGACCGGTTGCAGGCTCGGCGTGTCGAAGCCGTTGCTGTAGAGCAGGTTCGAGATCACGTCGCCGAGATCGTTCGTCTGCGGGCCGTGCGGCGGCGTTCTTTGCGGCTGGCTCGGACACTGGCCCTGGATCAGCGTCAGCGCATGCACCTGGTCCGCGCTGATCGCGATGAGGGGCGCGCCGAGCAGGCTGACCGCGCTGACGGCGACGTTGGCCGCGGTCGACTCGGCGCCAGCGATGAATTGCGACGCGCTCGGTTCCCATTGCACCGCCGACTGCAGCGTGGCGGCGGACACGCTCGCCAAGCCATTGCCTTCGGACCAGTCCTGCAGTTGGTCCTGCAAGTCGAAGGCGTCGAGCTGCGGCGTCATCTGCGATTGCTTGATCGGCGCGATGTCGAGATTGAGCAGGCCGGCCACGCTGATGTGCGCCTGGACATCGTAGGCGTTGGCACCGGCCACCTGGGCGAAAGCGGAATGGCCGGCGATACCGAATGCGCCGGCAACGAAGCATGCGAGCGAGCGACGCGCGAATGAGCGACGGGTCGTGATGGACATGAGAGGTTCCCCTGAAGCTACGCCTGCGCCGCCAGGAATACGGCAGCGGCGAGTGCCGCGGAACCTGTCGGTCCTTACAGGAACGAACGCGCCGGATCTTCACGCAGGCGCGATGTTTGCCGCTTTAAAGTGGCTGGACGATCGACAGGTGAAGTGCGCGTGAAATCGTGTGCCGGCCATTGCGCGAGCCCGACGCCTTCAGCGCGTGCCGAACTTGCCTGCCGGCAGACGTCGCCAGATGAAGTACAGCGGCAGCCCCGCCAGCGTGATCAGAGCGCCCATGCCGGCGTCGCCCGGATGCTGCCACGCCGTCACCGCGACGACCCACAGCACCGTGGCGAGGAACAGCAGCGGCAGCAGCGGATACCACGGCGCACGGAACGGCGCGCTCTCGCCTTGCCGGCGATACCAGAACAGCGTGGCGACGACGGCGGCATAACCGAGCCAGTCGCCGGTCGTCGAATAGTTCAGCAGCTGGTCGAAGGTGCCGGTCAACGCGAGCAGGCACGACCAGCCCGCCAGCACCACCAGCGCGATGTTCGGCGTGCGCCAGCGTGGATGCAGGCGGCCGGCGCTGCGGAAGAACACGCCGTCGGCGCCCATCGCCTGGAACACGCGCGCCGCGCCGATCAGCGAGATGTTGCAGAAACCCAGCGTGGAGATCGCGATGCCCGCCGCGATCAAACGCGCGCCGGGCTCGCCGAGCACGTTGCGCATCAGGTCCGCTGCGGGCGCCTTGCTCGCGGCGAGGCCGTCGTGGCCGAGGACGGCGAGGTAGGCGAGGTTGACCAGCAGGTAGCAGGCCGCGACCAGCAGCATGCCGAAGAACAGCGCGCGCGGAATGTTGCGCTGCGGCTCGCGGATCTCGCCGGCGATGTCGTTCGCGTAGGTCCAGCCGCCGTAGGCGAACAGCACCGGCAGCAGCACCCCGCCGAGCGCGAGCGGATTGATCGGGGCCGGCGGCGCGCTCGGCGGCGGCGCGCCGCGCGCGAGCAGGCCGACCACGACGAGCGCGGCGACCGCAGCGAGCTTGAGCACGGTCAGGATGTTCTGCGTCAAGGATCCGGCGCGGATGCCGAACCAGTTGATGCCGGTCAGGAAGACGATCGCGCCGACGGCGTACGGCCGCGCATCGGCGACCTCCAGACCAAGCGCCGCGGCCGCGTACTGCACGAACACCGTCGCGACGGCGGCGATGCTGCCGGAGTGATTGACGACGAGCAGGTTCCAGCCGTAGACGAAGGCGACGACGAGGCCGAACGCTTCGCGCAGGTTCACGTAGCCGCCGCCGGCCGCCGGCCGCCGCGCGCCGAGTTCGGCGTAGCAGAGCGCACCGATCAGCGCGAGCGCGCCGCCGATCGCCCAGGCCAGCAGCTGCTCGCTGCCCGAGCCGGTCTGGCGCGCGATCGCTGCCGGCGTCAGGAAGATGCCCGAACCGATCACGCCGCCGACCACGATCATCGCGGCGTCCCAGGCGCCGAGTCGGCGCGCGTAGCTGACGGCTGGCTGGTCCAAGGCGATTTCCGGCGGGCGAGGGCAGCGCAGCATCGCTGCTCGCGCCGCACGTGTCGAGTGGGTTTTCGCGCCACCGCCCCGATGTCGGCCGATGTTGGTCACAAGCGAGCCAGAAGCAAGCCGGAAGATTGAACCACGGAGCACACGGAGCACACGGAGAAAGCTCTCTTCTAAGTCTTTACTCCGTGTGCTCCGTGTGCTCCGTGTTTCAGGCTTCCGCTTTTCCGACGGGTGGCCGCAGGTCAGCGATTGCGTTCTGCTGCGGCGCACGAAAGAATGCTCCGCTTCATTGCCCGTGGAAGATTCCGTGAGTGCAGTCATCAATGCGGCGCCGGCCAGTCCGGCGCCGTGGGTGGTCATCAAGTTCGGCGGGACCAGCGTGTCGCGGCGCGAGCGCTGGGAGAACATCCGCCGCATCGCCGCGGCGCATCGCGCGCGCGGCCGGCACGTGCTGATCGTCGTGTCGGCGTTGTCCGGCATCACCGACCAGCTCAAGGCGATCGCCGAGGCGCGCGCCGACGAAGCGCGTTGCCGCGAGGTGCAGCAGGCGATCGTCGAGCGCCATGCTTCGATGCGTGCGGAACTCGACCTCGACGCCTGCGCGCGTCTGGCCGAACGCCTCGACGATCTCGGCCGGCTGATCGCCGATCCGCGCCGCAGCCAGGCGGCCGTCGCCTGGCAGGCCGAAGTGTTCGCGCTCGGTGAGTTGATGTCGAGCGCACTCGGTGCGCAGTTCCTCGCCAGCGGCGCCGACGGCTTGCCTGCCACGTGGCTCGATGCGCGCCAATTCCTGCGCGCCGAGGCGCTGCCGAACCAGACTGCGTGGGGCCGCTATCTGTCGGCGACCGTGCCGGTAGCGCACGATGCGAACGTCGCTGCCGCGCTCGCGGCGCAGGGCGAAGTGTTCATCACGCAGGGCTTCATCGCGCGCAACGCGGACGGCGAGACCGTGCTGCTCGGACGCGGCGGTTCGGATACCTCGGCGGGATACTTCGGCGCCTTGCTCAAGGCCGAGCTCGTGGAAATCTGGACCGACGTGCCCGGCATGTTCAGCGCGAACCCGCGCGTCGTGCCGGATGCGCGGCTGCTGTCGCGGCTCGACTACGAAGAAGCGCAGGAAATCGCCACGACCGGCGCCAAGGTGCTGCATCCTCGCTCGCTCGGTCCCCTGCGCCGCACGCAGGTGCCGCTGGTCATCAAGGACACCAACCGGCCGCACCTGGCCGGCACCGAAATCCGCTCGGCGCCGGCCGATGCGGCGCCGTGCATCAAGGCGATCAGCGCGCGCAAGGGCGTCACCCTGGTCTCGATGGAAACGGTCGGCATGTGGCAGCAGGTCGGCTTTCTCGCCGACGTGTTCGATGCGTTCAAGCGGCACGGCTTGTCCGTCGACCTGATCGGCTCGGCCGAGACGAACGTGACGGTGTCGCTCGATCCGAGCGAGAACCTGGTCAATTCCGATGTGCTGTCGGCACTCGCCGCGGATCTCGCGAAGATCTGCCGGGTCAAGGTGATCGCCCCGTGCGCGGCGATCACGCTGGTCGGCCGCGGCATGCGTTCGATGCTGCACAAGCTGTCGACCGTGCTCGCCGAGTTCGGTGCGCTCGCGGTGCACTTGATCAGCCAGTCCTCGAACAATCTCAACCTGACCTTCGTCGTCGACGAGGCGCTCGTCGACGACCTGATTCCGCGCCTGCACGCGCTGTTGATCCGCGCCGACGCCTTGCGCGTCGAGGACGGCGCCGTGTTCGGACCGAGTTGGCGCCAGCTCGGCGAGGACTTCGCCGCCAAGCCGCGCGAAAGCTGGTGGCACGGCCGCCGCGGCGACCTGCTGAGCGTGGCCGCCGAAGCCTCGCCGCGCTATGTCTATTCGATCGACGCCGTGCGCGCGCAGGCGCGTGCGCTGCGCGCCTTCGGTGCGGTCGACCGCTGGCACTACGCGCTGAAGGCCAATCCGCATCCCGCGATCCTGCGCGCGCTGCACGAAGAAGGTTTCGCGTTCGAGTGCGTGTCGATGGCCGAGGTCGACGCGGTGCGTGCCGCGCTGCCGTCGCTGCCGGCGCAGCGAATCCTGTTCACGCCGAACTTCGCGCCGCGCGAGGAATATGCGCGCGTGCTCGACGCCGGCGTGCACGTCACGCTCGACGCGCTGCATCCGTTGCTCGAGTGGGGCGAGCTGTTCCGTGGACACGCCATGCACCTGCGCGTCGACCTCGGCGTCGGTCGCGGCCACCATGACAAGGTCAAGACCGGCGGCGCCGCGTCGAAGTTCGGCCTCGCGCTCGACCAGGTCGAGGAGTTCCGCGCCCTCGCGCGCCGGCACGAGGCGCGCATCGTCGGCCTGCACGCGCATCTGGGCTCCGGCATCCTCGACGCGGCGCACTGGCGTTCGGTGTATGCCCAGCTCGCCAGCCTCGCCGAGAGGTTCAGCCGCATCGAGTCGCTCGACATCGGCGGCGGCCTCGGCGTGCCGTCGCGGCCGGACGAGGCGCCGCTCGACCTCGCCGCGCTCTCCGGCGCGCTGACCGAGGTCAAGAGCGCGTATCCACAATTCCAGTTGTGGCTGGAGCCGGGCCGCTTCCTCGTCGCCGACGCCGGCGTGCTGCTCGCGCGCGTGACCCAGGTCAAGCGCAAGGGCAGCATTCACTACGTCGGCATCGACGCCGGCATGAATTCGCTGATCCGCCCGGCGCTGTACGAGGCCTGGCACGAGATCGTCAATCTTTCGCGACTGGACGAGCCGGCCGACACGCTGGTGCAGATCGTCGGCCCGATCTGCGAGAGCGGCGACGTGCTCGGCACCAACCGGCGCCTGCCGGCATGCCGCGAAGGCGACGTGATCCTGATCGCGCAAGCCGGCGCCTACGGGGCCGTGATGGCGTCGCGCTACAACCTGCGCGAACCGGCGGCGGAGCTGGTGCTGTGATGCGCGCACGCCTCGTGTTGCATGCAGTCGCGCTGATCGCGCCGTTCGTCGCGGCCGGCGCATTCTCCGCGCTGCTGTTCCGCTCGGAGATGGCCGCCGGCTGGCGCCAGGCCGGCGTTCTCGGCGGCATCGGCGCGCTCGCCGCGCAGATCGCCGCCGCCGTGTGCTGGCGCTCGCTCGATCGGCATGCGCGCGAAGGCCGCGGCGCGTGGAAGACCGGGCTCGGCATGGCCGCATTGACGCATCTGCTGTTCGGCGCGCTGCTGACGACCGCGTTCGCGGCGTCGATCCGTTTTCTCGACGCGGGTGATGCCGGCAGCGCGAACGATCTGCTGCTGCAGGCGGTTTTCTTCAGCCTGGCATCGCTGACGACAGTCGGCGCGGTCACATTTCCGTTCACCGCGTGGCTCGCCCACGCCACTGCCGCCCTGCGCCGCAAGGAACTCGCCCATGACGCTCGCTGACCCGCGCGCCGCGCAGGCGTTCCGTTTCGTCCGGCGCGACTACGCCAACGGCGTCGCTTCGCTGGTCTATGCGTTCGACGACGGCCCCGAACTGGTCGAGAGCGTCGTCTTCCTCGACGCACCGGCGCTGCCGCCCGAGCGCACGGCCGCGTTCGAAGCGGCACTCGACCTGCTGCACCTGATCGCCGGCATCAGCTACTACAAGGCGGGCATGCCGCCGCAGATCCGCGTCGAGTCGATGGCGCTCGACGTCGCGACGGCAGCGTTCCTCGACGAGCTGTATCGGCACGGCCTCGGCGAATTCGCCTACCAGAACAAGCTGGACCTGCGCGGACGCATCCGCTTTCCGGCGACTGCCGCCGCAGCCATGGGGGCACCGCGCCTGTCGCTGCCGCGCCGCACGCTGGTGCCGATCGGTGGCGGCAAGGATTCCCTGGTCAGCGTCGGCCTGCTCGCTGCGGCCAACGAGGACGCGACCGCCGTGTGGGTGGGCAATTCGCCGCTGATCGCGGCGTGCGCGGCGCGCACCGGACTGCCGCTGCTGAACCTTCGACGTGGCCTCTCGCCGCTGCTGTTCGAGTACAACAAGGCCGGCGCCTACAACGGCCACGTTCCGGTGACGGCGATCAACTCGGCGATCATCGCGGTCGCGGCGATCCTGTACGGCTACGACGCGATCGCGTTCTCCAACGAACGCTCGGCCTCGAGCGCCACGCTCGAATACGACGGCCAGCCGGTCAATCATCAGTGGAGCAAGGGCTGGGCGTTCGAGCAGGCGTTCGGTGACCTGCTGCATGCGCGCGTCGCAGCCGACCTCGACTACTTCTCGCTGCTGCGGCCGCTGTCGGAACTCGCCGTTGCTGCACGTTTCACGCGCAGCATGCGCTACGACGACGTGTTCTCCAGCTGCAACCGCAATTTCCGCATTCTCGGGCCGCAACCGATCGATCGCTGGTGCGGGCAGTGTCCGAAATGCCATTTCGTCTTCCTCGCGCTGGCGCCGTTCATGCCCAAGCCGCGGCTGCTTTCGATCTTCGGCCGCAACCTGCTCGACGATGCGTCGCTCGCCGCGGGTTTCGACGCCCTGCTCGAATACCAGGAGCACAAGCCGTTCGAATGCGTCGGCGAAGGCATCGAATCGCGCGCGGCGCTCACGGCGCTCGCCGAGCGGGCGGAGTGGCGCGAGGATGCGTTGGTCGCGCGTTTCGCCGAGGAGATCCTGCCGCAGCTCGATCGCGCCGATCTCGATCTCGACGCGCTGCTGAAGCCCGAAGGCGAGCATCGCATTCCTGCGCGCCTGCGCGATGCCGTCTTCGATGCGCCTCGCTGATCTCGCCGGCAAGCGCGTCGCGGTCTGGGGCTACGGCCGCGAGGGCAGCGCCGCTCTGGCGGCGCTGCACGCGCGAGTGCCGCAGCTGCGGCCGACGCTGTTCTGCAGCGATGCGGAAGCGGAGCGTCGTGCGATCGATGAAGCAGGAAGCGGGCCGCAGGTCGATGTCGTGACGGCAGCGCCCGACGGCGCCGCGTTGTCGGCGTTCGATGTCGTCGTCAAGTCGCCCGGCATCAGCCGCTACAAGCCCGAGGTGCTGATCGCCGAGCACGCCGGCACGCATTTCACGTCGGGCACGGCGCTGTGGTTCGCCGAGCATCCCGAGGCGCGCGTGATCGCGGTCACCGGCACCAAGGGCAAGAGCACGGTCAGTGCGCTGGTCGCGCATCTCTTGCGCCGCCTCGGCCGTCGCGTCGCGCTGGCCGGCAATATCGGATTGCCGCTGCTCGAACTGCTCGATCCGCGGGTACCGCCGGACTGGTGGGTGGTGGAGCTGTCGAGCTTCCAGACACGCGATGCGACCGCGGTCGAGGTTGGCGTGATCAACAACCTCTACGAAGAGCACCTGGATTGGCACGGCTCGCGCGAGCGCTACGCGGCCGACAAGCTCGCGCTCGCCGCGGCCGCGAAGACGCTCGTCGTCAACGCGCGCCAGAACGAACTGGCGGCGCGCCTCGGCGCGCATCCGCGCCGCATCCTCTTCGGCGGCGCCGACGGCTGGCACGTCGCCGACGGCACGATCGCGCGCGACGCGCAACGCGTTTTCGATCTTGCGCAGACGCCGTTGCCGGGGCCGCACAACGCGCTGAACCTATGCGCTGCGCTCGCTGCTATCGATGCCGCCGGCGAGGATGCCGCCGCTGCGGCGCCGGCGATCGCGACGTTCCGTCCGCTGCCGCATCGGCTGCAGACGCTCGGCGAACGCGCCGGCGTGACCTGGATCGACGACAGCATCGCGACCACGCCGCAGGCGACGCTCGAAGCGCTCGCCAGCCTCGCGGGCCGTGCCGTGACCGTGCTCGTCGGCGGCTTCGATCGCGGCCTGGATTGGCATGAGTTTGCCGAACGCATGCGGAGCGAGCCGGCGCACGCGATCGTCACGATGGGGGCGAACGGCGCGCGCATCCACGCGCTGCTCGGCGGATCGGCCACCGGCTTGTCGCTGCACGCGGAAACGGATCTGGCTTCCGCGGTGCGTGCCGCACGCCGCCTGACGCCACCGGGCGGTGTCGTGCTGCTGTCGCCGGGCGCGCCGAGTTTCGACCAGTTCGCCGACTACGCCGCGCGCGGCCGCGCATTCGCCGCGCTGGCCGGATTCGAAGGCGCGGGCACCGACGTCATCGAAGGGCTCGGCATCGGCTGACTCCGCATCGCCGCGACGACGCGCGGCGATGCGAGCGCTGCGGCTACGGATTCTCGAATCCGTCGAAGAAGATGGAGTCGTCCGCCGGCATGACGACGAACTCGATCGGCACGGCCTGCGCGCGAAGGTAGGGATCGTTGCCGCTGACGCAGACGGTCGCATCGTAGCGGCCTGCGCCGAGTCCGCTCGCGTCGAGCGTCAGCGTCACCAGCGAAGTGCCGTTCATCGGCGTGGTGCCGCTGGACGGATTGATGCCGAGCCAGTCCGCCGGCGGCGTGTTCAAGCAGTCGTTGTCCGGCAGGATCGCGAAGGCGTCGAGATGGACCTGCGTGCTGCCGATCGTGCCGACCGCCGTCGCCACGCCACTGGCGAGGTCGATCGTGTACATCCGGCTGCTGCCGTCGTCGGCGCTGCGCGTCCAGTACAGCGTATGCGTTTCGTGGTCGAAGCCCATGCCCTGGCTGGTCGAGCCGACGTTGATGCCGAGCGAACCGATGCGCTGCGCGGCGCCGCTGGTCTTGTCGATGCGGATCAGTCCGCCGCCGTTGCCCGAATCGTACGTGTCGATGCCGTAGAGCTGCCCGTCGGTATCGAAGGCGATGTCGACCACGCAGTTCTGGCGGCCGGTGTCGATCGCGCCGACGCGGCGTGCGTCGCCGGTGCTGCGGTGGATCGTGAACAGCATCGAGCTGGCGAGCCCGCATTCGGTCGCGGTCGCGTAGAACGTTCTCGACACGGGATCCCAGGCCAGTCCGCTCCATTGCGCGTTGCCCGGAGGAACCGCCTGGCCGATGTCGGTCACCACGCCAGTGGCCGTATCGACGCTGACGAAGGCGTTGCGATGGTTCGCGCTGGAGCCATCGATGCCGTACAGCCGCGTTCCGTCGGTGTCGGCGAAATCGCCGCCGGCAAGCGTGTAGTCGGTCGCCGCAACGACCTGGATGTTTCCGGGCGCGGACGCGTCGAGCGTGATGAAGCGCTGGTTGTCGATGTCTTCGGCAAACGCGGTCAGCGGACGGCTGCCGAGCGTGCGGGTCGGCACGGGGAGCGCTTCGTCCTGCGAGGAGACGGCCTGCGCCGCGTTCCAGTTCAGCGGCTGCGTGCCTTCGTTGCCGATCGTCAGCGGTACGCCCATCGTCCGGCCGACCACGGCATTGGCGGTGATCGTGGTCGGATTGACCGTCATCGCCGGGCTCGGCGTGGCGATCTGGATGGCAGCGGAGGACGTGTACACCGTCGGCGCGGTCAACGCCCATGCGATGCCGGAGCCACTGGTCACCGACGACTGGAACACGGAGAACTGGTCGGCCAGATCGCCGTTCGCCTGCAGGCCGATTGCGGCGAGCGCGCCGCCGCTCGACGTCGCCGGGATCGTGTCGACGTCTTCGTACTCGAACGCGACGCCGCCGTCGGCTTCGTCGAGAATCAGTTCGAACGTGAAGCCGTCGCTCGCACCGTAGGGAATCCGGTCGTACCACTCCACGACGAAGCGCCGGTTCGGCGCCGTGCCGAGCGTCGCCGCATAGACTTCGCCGTTCTCGCCGATCAGTTCCTCCCACATCGGCAGGATCGCCGGCGCGGGCAGGTAGTCGCTCGGCAGCGACTGGCTCGCGTAGAACGCGTAGCCGGGACACGGCGCGTAGTCGAGCAGCACGAAACCGTCGCTCGATACGCAAAGCTGGTTCGACGGCAGGCCGTAGAAGTTGAAATCGAACGGCATCGTGACGCCGACGATACCTTCGCTGCCGATGCCGAGCGGCGTACCGAACGCGGTGATGTCGATGAAGCCGCTGCCGCCGGTGACGGTCGGCGAGTAGTCGGGCAGCGCCGCCTGCGCGGCCCAGGTCGACACGATCGACTCCTCGTCGCCGACCGTGAAGCGCCGGAAATACTGATAGCTCGCAGCCGGCGGCAGCGGCTGTTCGAGCAGCTGGAACAGCGTGCCGTCGACGTCGTCGCTCAAGGTGTGATAGTCGAGTTCGCCGGCAGTTCCGTTGGTCACGGTGTAGCAGGCGTAGACCACCTCGCCGACTTGCGCGTCGATGCTGGTCACGCTGCCGCAGGCGGGCGGGGGCGAGGTCGACAGCGTGACCGCGAGGCACAACTGGCCGGCCGCACACGTGCCTGCGGACGGCTGAACGGCAGCGCCGCGAACCGAGACGGTTCGGCTGGGCGGCGCGGCGGGGTTCGGCGCGGCGGCCGCGTGCGCGACGGTGGCGATCGCAGCCGAGAGCGTCGCGGCGCAGGCGAGAAATGGAAATTTGGACATGTTCATCGGCTGCCGGTCTGGACCCCTTGCCGCGAGCATTGCGCAAATCTCTCGCGACATTTGTAAAAAGTTCTTAAGCTGCTTTTTGGGCACTTCGCTACTTGCACCATCCGTGCCGCCCGCCGGGGGCGGCGAAACGCCGCGCACGCCACTACATACCTGAATAGGCGCTCGGGTGACTGAACGGCATGCGGTCGGCCTATCATGCGGCCCCCAACCACCCTGGAGTCGTGTCATGGCCTTTTCGCGCGCGCTTGCCGCATTGGCGTTTTCCTTGTTCGGGCTGTCGTCGGCCGAGGCGGCCGTGGTCGCCCGCAATCTCGACTACGACGTCGGTGGCAAGAAGATGCAGAGCGTGCTGGTTTACGACGATGCGGTGAAGACGCCGCGTCCAGGCATCGTGATGACGCCCGACTGGCTCGGCATCAATGCCGACAACATCGCGCTGGCCAAGCAGATTGCCGGCAAGGACTACGTGATCCTGCTCGCCGACGTCTACGGCGTCGACGTGCGGCCGAAGAATCCGCAGGAAGCCGGTGCGGCGACGAAGGCGATGTACGACCATCGCGGCGATCTGCGCGCGCGCATCGGTGCGGCGCTGGCGCAGCTGAAGGCGCAGGCCGGCAAGGCGCCGCTCGACGGCAAGCACTACGGCGCGATCGGCTTCTGCTTCGGCGGCGCCACCACGCTGGACCTGGCGCGCAGTGGCGCCGACGTGCAGGGCGTCGTGTCGTTCCACGGCAATCTGTCGACCGACGATCCGGCTCTGGCGAAGAACATCAAGGCCAAGGTGCTGGTGTTGCACGGCGCCGACGACAAGTTCGAATCGCCCGAGCAGATCGCCGGTTTCCAGCAGGAAATGCGCGACGCCAACGTGGACTGGCAGTTCCTCAGCTACGGCGGTGCGGTGCATTGCTTCGCGATCCCGAGCGCGCACGGAGAAGTGCCGGGCTGCAAGTACGACGAGCGCACCGCGACGCGCGCGTTCGCGCAGATGCATGCGTTCTTCGGCGAGACGTTCGCTGCCAAGTAAGGCGGCATGGATCGACGCGGCGCCGGCGCGAGCGGGCGCCGCGTGCGGCTCGCGCACGGCGGATTTCACCGCCGCCGTGCGCAGCGGGTACGTCGTGGAAGCGCGCACTCAGCGCGTGCGGTCGATCGCGTAGTCGGCCAGGACGCCGAGCGCGTCGCGCGCGTCGGACTCCGGCAGCGCAGCGAGGGCGGCGCGCGCCGACTGCGCGTAGGCGCGCGCATGCTCGCGCGAAGCGTCCAGCGCACCGGTGCCTCGGATCGCGGCGAGCACGTCGTCGAGCGCATCGAGGCCGCCGCTCTGGATCGCGCGTTTCAGCATGCCGGCCTGCGCGGCGTCGCTGCGTTCGATGGCGATGATCAGCGGCAGCGTCGGCTTGCCCTCGGCGAGGTCGTCGCCGATGTTCTTGCCCAGCGTGCCGGCGTCGGAGACGTAGTCGAGCACGTCGTCGGCGATCTGGAATGCGTAGCCGAGATCGAGGCCGTAGCGCGCGAGCGCGTCTTCCTGCTCCGGCGGCAACCCGGCCAGCACGGCGCCCAGGCGCGTCGCCGCAGCGAACAGCACGGCGGTCTTGCGTTCGATCACGTCGAGGTAGGCGCGCTCGCGCGTGTCCGGATTGCCGATGTTGAGCAGTTGCAGCACCTCGCCTTCGGCGATGCGGTTGGTCGTGTCGGCAAGGATCCGCATCACGCGCATGCTGTCGAGCTCGACCATCATCTGGAACGAGCGCGAGTAGAGGAAGTCGCCGACCAGCACGCTGGCGGCATTGCCCCAGACGGCGTTGGCGGTCTGGCGTCCGCGGCGCAGGTCCGACTCGTCGACGACGTCGTCGTGCAGCAGGGTCGAGGTATGGATGAACTCGATCAGCGCGGCGAGCTGGATGTGATGGTCCCCCGCGTAGCCGGCCGTGCGTGCCGCGAGCAGGTGCAGCATCGGCCGCAGGCGCTTGCCGCCGCCGCCGATGATGTGCTCCGCCACTTGATTGATCAGCACGACATCGGAAGCAAGCCGGCGGCGGATCAGCGCATCGACCGCGGCCATGTCGGCGGCGGCGAGGGCCTGGGCGTCGGCGAATCGTTCGATGCGGGAACGGGCGGCGGGCTGGGGAACGGCGGACATCAAGGGAGCTTTGTGGTCGCGAAGGCCGCAAGTATAGCGGCCCGCCATGCTGCACATGCGCCGGCCGAGGCGGGTGCGACGCCGCGCCGTCGGCGAAATCCGACGCTTCGTCGCGGCAGGCACCGACGGATTTCGTCGCGAGGGGACGTGCGGTGGGCGCGCGCGCAGGCGATAATCGCCAGCCAAGGTGCATCGTTTTCGGCAGAGGAGCCATCCATGGCACGCGGTATCAACAAGGTCATTCTGGTCGGCAATCTCGGCGCCGATCCCGAAACGCGCTACACCGCGAACGGCGGCGCCATCACGAACATCCGTCTGGCGACCTCCGAAGCCTGGAAGGACAAGCAGACCGGCGAGAACCAGGAACGCACCGAATGGCACCGCGTCGTGCTGTTCGGCAAGCTCGGCGAAATCGCCGGCGAATACCTGAAGAAGGGCCGCCAGGTCTACATCGAAGGCTCGCTGCGCACGAACAAGTACACCGACAAGGAAGGCGTCGAGCGCTACACGACCGACATCGTCGCCAACGAGATGCAGATGCTCGGCGGCCCCGGCGGCGGAGGCGAAGGCGGCGGCTATTCCGGTGGCGGTGGTGGCGGCGGTGGTGGCGGCGGCGGTGGCGGCTACAGCCGCGACCGTGGCGGCGATCGCGGTGGTGATCGGGGCGGCGACCGTTCGGGTTCTTCGCGCGCGCCGCAGTCGCAGGCGCCTTCGCGCCAAGCCCCGCCGACGGACAATTTCGAGGATGACGACATCCCGTTCTAGGGCGATGGCGCAGCGCGCGTCCGTGCGATGACGCCGTTCGCCGCCAGCCAGTCGGGCAGGCGCGCGGCGAAGACGCTGCGATCGAACCGGCAATCGGCGTGACCGCAGTCCTGCGCCAGGAACTCGATACCTGGCCGGGCAGCGGCCAGCCGTGCGCCGAAGCGATACGGAATCACTTCGTCGCGGCGACCATGTTCGACGAAGACCGGGCCGTCGAAGGCGCGCACGCGGGCGACGTTGTCGTAGCCGAATCTGAGCAGGAACGCCGGCAGCAGATAGCGGTGCGCCAAATCGGCGAGCGAAGAATACGTGGACAGCAATACGAGCGCGCGCGCAGGCCGGCGAGCCGTCAGTTCGGCGGCGGGTCCCCCTCCGATCGAATAGCCCATCGCGACGATTCGAGCAGGGTCGATGGCGGGTTTGCGCGCGAGCCAGTCCCAAGTCGCCGTGGCCGCCTCTGCAATGGCACTGGCGGTAGGCTCTCCGTCGGCACCGCCATAACCGGGAAATTCAAACTGCATGACGGCAATGCCCTGCTCGACGAGGGGCTGCACGAGTTCGAACGAGTTTTCGACCGTCTCGTAATTGCCGTGTGCGTACCAGACGGCTGCCGCCGGGTCCGCCGCGTTGCGCGCTGGCCAGTAGATCGCTCGCGCGCTGCCAAATGAAACGGGCACTTCCACGAGTTCGGCGCCCGCAGGCAGTTCGCCGACGAATGCGTGATGTGCCGACGAGGCTGCCGGAAAGAGGATCGACGCCTGCTTGGCGTACATGACGCCTGCGTAGACCGGGTACAGCAGCAACGGGAGCACGAAAGCACGTAGTTTCACGAACGGTGTCCTTTTCGATGTGCGGGCATTCGGTATGGCCTCATCGCGAACGAGCCACATTCAGTTCGCTCCACACGGCCGGATCGTCGGTCAGGTAGAAAATGGGTTCTGCCCGGCGATGCTCGACGATATCGGTGACGTCGCCGACGGTGACGATCTCGTAGCGTGGATAACCGGACGGATACCCAGGCCGAAGGTCCCTCGGCTTTTGCGGATGAAGATCGCAGACCCTGCCGGTGACCCGCGCGCGCTTTCCGTCCGCGGCGGTGAACTCGAACTTGGCGATGCTCCCGCCGCGCGTCACGTAGTAGCACATCGCGACGTGAAGGGTCTCCCGCGCCGAACTTGGTGGCAGAGCAAACCATTTCGGCAGTCGCGACTGCGGCGCCAGCTCGAAGCAGGGCTCGCCGAAATAGCCGCAGCCGCCGATCGCGAGCGTCGACCCCAGCACGATAGCGACAGCCACGCGATACATCGGTCTCTCGCCGAGGTTGGGAAGGCATACCGGAAGCAGGCTGCCCGCGCTTGCGAGTACACGCAAATCCCCATTCAGCGGTAATACGACGCTAACCTTCAGGTATCATCAGGTGATACCGGTTACGGAAACGCCGATGAGCAGATCCACGGTTCTCGTACGCTCCATCCGCGCGATCCTGCGCGCACGCGGGATGACCTACCGGCAGCTTGCGCAGCTGTTGGGCCTGAGCGAACCGACGATCAAGCGCGACTTGTCGAGGGGCGATTTCTCGCTCGGCCGCCTCGATCGCATCTGCGACGTGCTCGACGTATCCCTCACCGAACTGGTCCAAGGGGCCGCCCACGATTCGGCGGCGCTGACCGAGCTCAGCGAAAAGCAGGAGCGCGCGCTGATCCGTGACCGGCGCCTGCTGCTGGTCACGTATCTGCTGGTCAATGCCTGGACATTCGCGGAGATCGTCGCGACGTTCGCGTTCGACGAAAACGACCTGGTCAAAGTACTGCTGCGCCTCGACGAACTGCGCATCGTCGATTTCCGGCCGCCGCGGCGGGTGCGCAGATTGACCGCCCGCAACTTCTCGTGGCGCAAGGATGGCCCGGTACAGACGTTCTTCGTCGAGCGCGTCGCCCCGGAATTCCTCGGCGGCAAGTTCGACGCGGCCAGCGACGAGCTTCATTTTCTCGGGGGCACCTTGTCGCCGGTTTCGCGGGCGCGAATGAATGCCGCGATCGCCAAGCTCGTGCGCGACTTCGAGGAAATGGCGCATCACGACGCTCGATTGCCGCTGTCGGAGCGCGACGGATGCAGCGCCCTGCTGGCTCTGCGTCGCTGGGAATTTTCCGACTTCACCAAGCTGCGCCGCCGGCCGGCGGATTCGCGTTAGCGGCTGGCTCAGGCTACGATAGGCAGGGGCCGGTTTACCGGCCCTTTGCATTGGCGGACCCTAGCATCATGAAAACCCTACTCGTCACCGGCGGCGCCGGTTTCATCGGCGGCAACTTCGTGCTCGACATGCTCGCCTCGGGCGGCTGGCGCATCGTCAATCTCGATGCGCTGACCTACGCGGGCAATCTCGACACGCTGGCTTCGGTGAGCGGCCGCCCGGACTACGCGTTCGAACACGGCGACATCGGCGATGCGGCGTTCGTCAAGCGCGTGCTCGCCGCGCACCAGCCGACCGCGATCGTCAATTTCGCGGCGGAGTCGCATGTCGACCGCTCGATCGACGGACCTGCCGCGTTCGCGCAGACGAACGTCGTCGGCACCTTGAACCTGCTCGAATGCGCGCTCGGATACTGGCGCGGCCTGGCGCTCGATCGGCAGGACGCGTTCCGCTTCCTGCACGTGTCGACCGACGAGGTATACGGTTCGCTCGGGCCGGTCGGGCGCTTCAGCGAAGCGTCGCCGTACCAGCCGAACTCGCCGTATTCGGCGTCGAAGGCCGCATCGGATCACTTCGTGCGCGCGTTCCATCACACCTACGGCTTGCCGACGCTGACGACGAACTGCTCGAACAACTACGGTCCGTACCAGTTTCCGGAAAAGCTCATTCCGCTGATGATCCAGAAGGCGCTCGCCGGCGAGCCGCTGCCGGTCTACGGCGACGGCCGCAACGTGCGCGACTGGCTGTACGTCGGCGATCACTGTTCGGCGATCCGCCGCGTGCTGGAGATCGGCCGTGTCGGCGAGGTCTACAACGTCGGCGGCGACGCCGAGCGCGAAAACATCCATGTCGTGAAGACGATCTGCGCGCTGCTCGACGAACGCCAGCCGCTGGCCGACGGTCGCAAGCGCGAATCGCTGATCAGCCACGTCAAGGATCGGCCCGGCCACGATCGCCGCTACGCGATCGATGCTTCGAAGATCAAGCGCGACCTCGGCTGGCGCCCGAGCGAGTCGTTCGAATCCGGCATCGCGCGCACGGTGGACTGGTACCTGGCCAACCAGACCTGGGTGCGCCGCGTACTCGATGGCAGCTATCGCATGGAGCGGCTCGGCAGCGCGGCGTGATTTTTGCGATCGTCGGTGATCGCGAAAGGCGGGAAGAGGCCATCCACGGATGTGGCTCGTGCGATCGTCCGTGATCGCCAGGGTCAAGAAGCGGCCATCCATGGCCGCGCTCTTGAAAATGGATGGGCAATACACTTTCAACTTGTTTGGCGACTTTAGGAACTGATGTGTCTTCCAGACGCGGCATCATTCTCGCCGGAGGTTCCGGCACGCGGCTGTATCCGCTGACGCAGGCGGTGAGCAAGCAGCTGCTGCCGGTGTACGACAAGCCGATGATCTACTACCCGCTGTCGACGCTGATGCTGGCCGGCTTGCGCGAGGTGCTGGTGATCAATACGCCGCACGAGCAGGCGCTGTTCCAGCGCTTGCTCGGCGACGGCTCGCAGTGGGGCATGTCGATCCGCTATGCGGTGCAGCCGTCGCCCGACGGCCTCGCGCAGGCGTTCGTGATCGGCCGCGACTTCGTCGGCGGGCAGCCGAGCTGCCTGATCCTCGGCGACAACATCTTCTACGGACACGGCCTCACCGATCAGCTGGCCAGCGCCGCCGCGCGCACGCGCGGGGCGACCGTGTTCGGCTATTGGGTGCGCGATCCGGAGCGCTACGGCGTCGCCGAGTTCGACGCGCGCGGCAAGGTGATCGGCCTCGAGGAAAAGCCCGCCGAGCCGCGCTCGCACTGGGCCGTCACGGGTCTTTATTTCTACGACGAACGCGTGTGCGACTACGCGGCTGCGCTGAAGCCCTCGCCGCGCGGCGAACTGGAGATCACCGATCTCAACCGCTGCTATCTCGACGACGGTTCGCTGATGCTGGAGAAGTTCGGCCGCGGCTACGCCTGGCTCGACACCGGCACGCACGAGTCGCTGACCGAGGCGTCGAACTACATCGAGACGATCGAGAACCGGCAGGGCCTCAAGGTCTGCTGTCCCGAAGAGATCGCCTGGGAAAACGGCTGGATCGATTCGGAGCAGGTGCTGCGCCTGGCCGCGCCGCTGTCGAAGAACGGTTACGGCCGCTACCTGATGCAACTGGTCAAGCAGGGCAAGGTTTCGTGAAACTGATCAAGACCGCATTGCCGGAATGCCTCGTCATCGAACCGGCCGTGCACGGCGATGCGCGAGGCTTCTTCTACGAGAGTTTTCACGCGAAGAAGTTCGCCGACGCAGGTCTCGATCTGCATTTCGTGCAGACCAACGTCTCGCGCTCGGCGCACGGCGTGCTGCGCGGCCTGCATTACCAGTGGCCCAATCCGCAAGGCAAGCTGGTCAGCGTGACCGAAGGCGAGGTCTACGACGTCGCGGTCGACATCCGCGCCGGCTCGCCGACGTTCGGCCGCTGGGCGGCGGCGATCCTTTCGGCCGAGAACAAGCGGCATTTCTGGATTCCGGAAGGCTTCGCGCACGGCTTCGCCGTGCTGTCCGACTACGCGACCTTCAGCTACCAGTGCACCGCGCTGTACGACCACGCCGCCGACGCCGCGGTGCGCTGGAACGATGCCGCGATCGCGATCGACTGGCCGCTCGCGCAGCCGCTGCTGTCCGACAAGGATGCGCGCGCACCGTTCCTGGCCGATGTGCCGCGCGAGAAGCTGCCGACCTATCCGGAATGACATCGAGCGTGTTCCTGTTTCGCGTATCGTCACTTCCGCGAAAGGCGAAACGCTCTGTGAGAGCGAAGCGAGTCGATCGGCCGTGCACTTGAGCGTACGCATGCAAGAAGCGCAATGGATTCCCGCTTTCGCGGGAATGACGGCATGAAGGGTCTGCTGCCCGTCCAGTGCGATGCGCGGCACACGACGCCGATGATCTGTGCCGTATGACATCGGACGCATTCCGGTCCTCCGCTCCGTCATTCCCGCGAAAGCGCGAATCCATCGTGCCTTTGTTGTCGTGCGTGCAGAGGCGCGATCGATGGGCTCGCTTCGTCGTCAAAAAATGCGCATCCGCCTCCAGGGAAATGACGGCATGAAGATCCTGTTGACCGGCGCGACCGGCCAGGTCGGTTTCGAATTGCTGAGCGCGCTCGCCCCGCTCGGCGAGATCGCTGCCGCGACGCGCGACGGCCGCCTCGCAGACGGCTCGCCTTGTCTTCGCGCCGACCTTGCCGACGCCGTTTCGCTGCTCGAGGCGCTCGATGCCGCCACGCCCGACCTCATCGTCAACGCCGCCGCCTATACCGCCGTCGATCGTGCCGAAGACGAGCCGGAGCTCGCCGATCGCATCAACCATCGCGCGGTCGCGGACATCGGCGCCTGGGCGGCGCGGCACGGAGCCGGCGTCGTGCACTACTCGACGGACTACGTGTTCGACGGCCGCGGCACGCGTCCGTATCGCGAGGACGACGCGACCGCGCCGCTCGGCGTCTACGGCCGCAGCAAGCTCGCCGGCGAGGAGGCGCTGCGGGCGAGCGGTGCGGCGCACCTGATTTTCCGCACGGCCTGGGTCTATGCGGCGCGCGGCGGCAATTTCCTGCGTACGATGCTGCGCCTGGCCGCCGAGCGCGACGAACTGCGGGTCGTGGCCGACCAGATCGGCGCGCCGACGCCGGCGCGCTGGATCGCGCAGACGACGGCCGCCGCAGTCGCCGCCTGGCCGGCGCAGGACGGCGCGGCCCGGCGCGGCCTGCAGGGCACCTATCACCTCGTCGCCGGCGGCACCGCCAGCTGGTTCGACTTCGCTGGCACCATCCTGCGCGAGGCGCAGGCGCGCGGCCTGCTGGCGCGCGTGCCACGCATGGTGCCGATCGCGACGGCCGACTACCCGACGAAGGCGGCGCGCCCGGCGTATTCCGTCCTCGATACCGGCCGGCTGGCCGCCGCGTTCGGATTACAATGCCCGGATTGGCACGATGGGCTGCGCGCGGTGCTGGACGAGCTCGCGGCGCAGCCGGTCCCCACCCGGCCCTCCCCTTGACGGGAAGGGCTTCTACCGCCGGCCAGGCGGCTGCTGGAGGTTTTCGAAAGTGCTCGTACCCGTAATCCTTTCCGGCGGTGCCGGCACGCGCCTGTGGCCGGTCTCGCGCAGCGCCTATCCCAAGCCCTTCATGCGCATGGGCGACGGCGAATCGTTGCTGAAGAAGACGCTGGATCGCGCGCTGCGCGTCGCCGACGGCGCTCCGGTGCTGACCGTGACCGGCCGCGACTACTACTTCCTGACGCGCGACGAATACGCGCAGCACCCGGACGCCGATCTCGACCGCCTGCCGTTCCTGCTCGAGCCGGCCGGCCGCAATACCGCACCGGCGGTCGTGCTCGCCGCGCTGCATGCGCGCGACCATGTCGGTCCCGACGCGGTGCTGCTGATCCTGCCGGCCGATCACCTGATCCGCGATCTTTCCGCCTTCGCGGCCGATGCGGCGCGCGCGGCGGCGCTGGCGAACGACGGCTGGCTGGTCACGTTCGGCATCCGCCCGACGCATCCGGAAACCGGCTTCGGCTACATCCGCATGGGCGAGGCGATCGCGCAGCGCGACGGCCGCGCCGTCGGCGCCTTCGTCGAGAAGCCGAGCCGCGAAGTCGCCGAGAGCTACGTCGCCTCCGGCGACTACGTGTGGAATTCCGGCATGTTCTGCTTTCGCGCCGACGCGCTGCTCGACGTCGCCGCGAAGGCGTGCCCCGACGTGCTCGCTGCGGCGCAGGCCTGCCATGCCGAAGCGATCACGCACGAGAGCCCGATCGAGTTCGCGCGCGACTCGTTCCTCGCCCAGCCGGACATCTCGATCGACTACGCGATCATGGAGCGCGCGCCGAAGGTCGCCGTCGTACCGGCGACGTTCGACTGGAGCGACATCGGTTCGTGGAAGGCGATCAGCGACCTCGACGAGGCCGATGGCGACGGCAACCGCGTGCGCGGCCAGGCGATCATCGTCGAGAGCGAGAACTGCTACATCCAGTCCGACGCGCGCATCGTCGCGGCGGTCGGCGTCAAGGACCTCGTCATCGTCGACACCGGCGATGCGGTGCTGGTCTCCCATCGCGAGCGCGCGCAGCAGGTCAAGCTCGTCGTCGAGCGCCTGCGCGCGACCAACCACGCGGCGGCCAGCGTGCACCAGACCGTGCATCGGCCGTGGGGCAGCTACACCGTGCTCGAGGACGCCGACGACTGCAAGGTCAAGCGCCTGACGGTCAAGCCCGGCCACGTGCTGTCGCTGCAGTTGCATCATCGCCGCAGCGAGCACTGGACGGTCGTCGACGGCGTCGCCAAGGTGCGCGTCGGCGAGCGCGAGTTCCTGCTGAATCGCAACGAGTCCACGTACATTCCGATGAATACCGTGCACCGGCTGGAGAATCCGACCGCGACCGATATCCATCTGATCGAAGTCCAGTGCGGCGACTATTTCGGCGAGGACGACATCGTTCGCCTCGAGGATCGCTACGGGCGCGTGGCGGCGGCGCGCTGAGGCGGCGCGAATTCCGGGCGCCACGCGGCGCTGACGACACGGAACTTTGCAAAGGCGCAGCGTGTCCTCGTTAGGATGGAAGCCTCGTACATCGGGCTTCGTCCAACGCAGGGAGCGAACATGCGCAGTGTCGGCAAGGCTTTCGGAATGCTTCTCGCGGCGCTGCTCTCGGCAGCGGCGGCGCGCGCACAGGTGCCGCTGGTCGACTTCGCGCGAGCACCCCAGTTTCGCGACATCAAGATTTCGCCCGAGGGCGACTATCTCGCGGCGAGCGCCGTCGTCGACGGCAAGGCGGTGCTGTCGCTGATCCGCCTCGACGGCATGAAGGGCGTCAACCTGCGCCCGCGCGACCTCGACGAGATTGCCGATTTCTGGTGGGCGGGGCCGCATCGGCTGCTCTACAGCGTCAGCCAGAAGACCGGCGGCCTGGAGCAGCCCGTCGCGACCGGCGAGCTGTTCGCGGTGAACGCCGACGGCAGCAACCAGAAGATGCTGGCCGGATTTCGCGTCAAGGGCGATCCGGTCATCGTGACGCCGATCCTGCCGCTGTTCAGCGACGATCGCCGCGTGCTGGTCTCGGCCACGCGCTGGAACGGCAGCCTCGATGGCGCGTATCCGTCCGCTGCCTGGCTCGATCTGGACAGCGGAAGCGTCACCCGCATCGTGACGGCGCCGATGCGCAACGCGCAGTTCGTCGCCGACAACGACGGCGACGTGCGCTTCGCCACCGCGCAGGGCACCGATCAGGCGTGGCGCGTCTACTACCGCGAAAAGAAAGGCGACTGGGAGCTCCTGTTCGACGAGTCGAAGCATGATTTCGGCGGCTTCCCGATCCGCTTCGGGCGCAGCGGCGGCGAGGTCTATTTCAAGTGCGCCGGCAGCCACGGCATCGCAGGGGTCTGCCGCTGGAACGTTGCCGCGCGCACGTTCGCCAAGCTGTGGAGCGACGGCGAAGTCGAGCCGGACGAGCTGCTTTCGACGTTCGATCGCAAGGACGCCTTCGCGATCCGCTCGACGCCGGGCCGGCCGCAGACCAGCTTGATCGACTCTGCCGCGCCCGAGGCGAAGCTGCTGGCGGCGATGTCGGCGCAATTCCCCGGCGAGGACGTGCGCTTCACCAGCCACACGCGCGACGGGCGCAAGATCGTCGTCCAGGTCGAGGCGGCCGACGATCCGGGCAGCTTCTATTTGTACGATGCCGAGGTGCGCAAGGCGTCGTTCCTGTTCGGGCGCATGCCCTGGATCAAGCCCGAGACGATGGGCAAGGTCGAGCCAATAGCGTTGAAGGCGCGCGACGGCACGCCCTTGCACGGCTACCTGGCGCGTCCGCAGGGGCGCGAGCAGGCGAAGGAATTGCCGCTCGTGGTGTATGTGCATGGCGGTCCGTTCGGCGTGCGCGACCTGTGGGAGTTCGATCCGACCTTGCAGGCGCTGGCGAGCCGCGGCTACGCCGTGCTGCAGGTCAACTTCCGTGGTTCCGGCGGTTATGGCGTCGCATTCGAGCGCGCCGGCTACCGCGAATGGGGCGGCAAGATGCAGGACGACGTCACCGACGCCACGCACTGGGCGATCCAGCAAGGCGTCGCCGACCCGAAGCGCGTCTGCATCTTCGGCGCCAGCTACGGCGGATACGCCGCGCTCGAAGGCGCGGTCAAGGAACCCGATCTGTATCGCTGCACGATCGGCTACGTCGGCGTGTACGACCTGTCGCTGATGTACAAGCGCGGCGATGTCCCGCAGTCGAAGTACGGCGAGAACTATTTGAAGCGCGTGCTAGGCGAAGACGAAGCCACGTTGTGGGACCGCTCGCCGATCGCGCACCTGGACCGGCTGCGCGCCAAGGTCATGCTGGTCGTCGGCGGCGCCGACACGCGCGTGCCGCCGATCCACGGCGAGAACCTGCACTACGCGCTGGAGAAGGCGCACGTCGAGCACGAATGGCTGTACCGGCGCACCGAGGGCCACGGGTTCTACGACGAGGCGAACCGCGCGGACCTGCTCGAGCGCCTGCTCGCGTTTCTCGACGGCAACATCGGCGCGTCGGCGCATTGACGCTCGCGTGCGCGCGGCACGCTGCTCCCTCCGCGCGAGCGCGGAGCGTCGCTCAGCGCACGCCGTGCATCCAGCGCTTGATCAGCGGCGTCACGATCAACACGGCGATGCCGCAGACGATGCCGATCTTGGCCGAGAACACGAACAACTGGTCGTACTTCGCCAGCGCGTCGGCGATGTTCAAGGTCGCGCCTTCGGGAATCTCGATCGCCGACAGCTTGCCGAGCTCGGCGGCCAGCACTTCGGAGTACGACGTGCCGAGAAACCAGCCGCCCATCATCAAGCTGGTCACCTGCGGCACCGACAGCTGCGTGACCGCGGAGAGACCGATCGGCGAGAGCAGCATCTCGCCGGCCTCCAGCACGAAGTAGGCGAGCACGAACCACCAGATGTTGGTCAGGCCGTTCGCCTGCGGATTGCGCGCACTCCACACCAGCACGAGAAACGCCACGCCGGCGAGCAGCAGGCCGTAGGCCGATTTCGCCGGCTTGCTCGGGTTCCAGCCGCGCTTCTCCAGGCGCGGCCACAGCCAGGCGAAGATCGGCGCGAGCACGAGGATGAAGAACGCGCCGAGCGAAGTCAGCTCGCTGGCCGTCCATTCCAGCCCGAGCGCGCGATGGTTCATGACGCGGTCGGAGAACAGCACCCACGAGCCGTAGGTCTGCTCGTACAGCGTGAAGAAGATCAGGCACAGCACGATGAAGGCGAGCACCACGTACATCTGCTCGCGCTGCACCTTCGTGCACCGCGCATACATGAACCACAGGATGCCACCGAGCAGGCAGGCGGTGACCAGGTGCATGCCGAGCAGCACCGGGCTCGGCTCGAAGATGCCGGGAACGATCTTCAGGAACAGCGAATGCGCCTGGATCAGCATCCAGATCACGAACAGGCCGGCGATCGCGCCGAGATAGATCGCCTGCTCGCGCGTGACGAATCCGAACACGCGCTCGCGCAGGGCCGCCGGATCGCGCGGTTCGGCGTGTCCTTGCAGGTATTTCTGGCCGTAGAGGAAATTCGCCAGGCCCGCGAGCATGCCGATGCCTGCGGCGCCGAATCCCCAGCCCCAGCCGTACGTTTCGCCGAGCCAGCCGCAGAGCAGGCCCGAGACCGTCGCGCCGAGATTGATGCCGGCGTAGAAGAGGCTGAAGCCGGCATCGCGGCGCGGATCGTTCTCCGCGTAGAGCTTGCCGACGATCGTGGAGATGTTCGGTTTCAGGAAACCGACGCCCATGATGATCAGCGCCAGCGAGAAATAGAAGATCTGCAGCGCATGCGCGTCGCGCACGATCACGCCGTTCGTGCTCGTCGCCGGATGACCTTCGATCGCCATGCCGAGATGGCCGAGCACGAGCAGGATGCCGCCGAACACGACGGCCTTGCGCATGCCGAGCCAGCGGTCGGCGAGCAGGCCGCCGATCACCGGCATCGCGTAGACCAGGCCGCCGTACGCGCCGACGAGGTTGTAGCCGTTGTCGTCGCTGAACAGGTGGTACTTGGTCAGGTACAGCAGCAGCAGCGCCTTCATGCCGTAGAACGAGAAGCGCTCCCACATTTCCGTGAGGAAGCAGATGTAGAGGCCCTTCGGATGACCGAGGAATTCCTGGGTTCCTGCGCCGAGGTCGGCGCTCGCGCTTGCCATGCGGGTCTCCACGCGGGCCGCTCAGGGCCGTGCTACGGATTCAAAAAAATACCCCGGCCGAAGCCGGGGTAGGGAAGGGGTCGGCGACGGATCAATCGCGGTGATGATCGTTGCCGTGGTTGCCGCCGCGATTGTTGCCATGGTTGTTGTTGCGGGCCGGCGCCGCGCGATGGACCACCGGTCGACTGTGCACGGGTGCCGCATGTCCCGTGCGTGCCGGGCCGTGCGCGTAGTTCGGCCGCGGGCCGCCATGGGGATAACCGTGCGCCGGGCCGGCGTGAATCGGGCCGCGGGGTCCGCGTGGGCCGTGATAGCCGGGCGGACGCGGCGGCGCTCGATAAGCGAAGCGGCGGTGTTCCCAGCTGGAGCGCTGCCCGTACCACGGCCGTCCGCGGTAGTAGCTGTCCCAGTACGCGCCGAGCGCGAAGGCGACGATAGGGATGCCGATGCGCGCGCCGTAGTCGGTCACGACGACGCGCTGGCCGCCGTACGTGTTCTGCACGAACGTACCGGCGACCCAGCCGCGATTCGGACCGGCGATCACGTCGCACCAGGTCCAGCCGTCGATGCAGCCCTGGATCGCGACGGGCGCGCCGCTCGGCAGCATCGTCACGGCCGGGTAGCCGACGTCGGGACCGGCGCGCAGGTTCACGTTGGCGGTCACGAAGCCGTCGTAGGCCTGCGCGAACGCCGGCAGGAGCAGCAGTGCCCAGGCCAGCCATGCGTAACGTTTCATGACACTCATCCTTGTTCAGTCGATCGGTGTTCTGTCTACACGCATCGGCCGCGAAAAACTACCCGCGGGGGGCGCGCACGGCGACAAGGAATGTAAAGGACGCGCCGCCGGCGTGCGCGAAACCGGACCGAAGTCGCTTGGTGGACGGACGGGCAGGCTTTACCATCGCGCCTTTCACTCTCGGGGGCTGTCATGAAAACGATCCTCGTCGCCGCCGCGCTGGCGGTTGCGCTGCCGGCGTTCGCCGATACGACGCATCCGTTCGATGCACACGATTTGGTGATGATGGACCGCGTCAGCGACCCGGTGCTGTCGCCGGACGGCAAGACGGTCGCCTTCCAGGTTCGCGAGACCGACTACGACGCGAACAAGGGCCTGAATGGGATCTGGACCGCTCCGGCCGGCGGCGGCAAGCCGCAGCGGCTGACCGAGAAGACGCTCAACGCCAGCGGCCCGCGCTGGTCGGCCGACGGCGCCGGCATCTACTTCCTCGCGCCGAAGGACGGCACCAGCCAGCTCTGGCAGGTACCGGCCAAGGGCGGCGCCGCGCGCCAGATCACCTGGTCGCCGATCGACGTCGACAACTTCAAGTTCGCTCCCGACGGCAAGCGCGTGCTGCTGTCGATCGGCGTGTTCGCCGACTGCGACACGCTCGCCTGCACCAAGAAGAAGCTCGACGCCACCAAGGCCGACAAGGCCAGCGGCACGGTCTACGACAAGCTGTTCGTGCGTCACTGGGACACCTGGGCCGACGGACGCCGCTCGCAGCTGTTCATCACCGACCTCGGCGGCGACGGACGCATCGAGGGCGAACCGCGCCTGCTCACCAAGGGCATCGACGGCGACGTGCCGTCCAAGCCGTTCGGCGACGACAGCGAGTACGCGTTCTCGCCCGACAGCGCGACCGTGTACTTCGACGCGCGCATCGCCGGCAAGAGCGAGCCGTGGTCGACCAACTTCGACATCTACTCGGTACCGGTCGATGGCTCCGCGGCGCCGAAGAACCTGACCGCCGACAACCCGGCCTGGGACGGTTATCCGCTCGCGTCGGCGAATGGCAAGACGCTGTACTACCTGGCGATGAAGCGCGCCGGCTTCGAGGCCGACCGCTTCGGCATCTGGGCCATCGACCTCGCCACCGGCACGAAGCGCGAGATCGATCCGCAGTGGGACCGTTCGGCGTCCGCGTTGAAGGAATCGGCCGACGGCAAGACGCTCTACACGACCAGCGACGACAAGGGCGAGCATCCGCTGTTCGCCGTCGACGTCGCCACCGGCAAGGTCGCGCGCGTGGTCGACGGCGGCTCGGTGATGGGCTTCGACGTCGGCAAGAAGGGCATCGTCGTCGGGCGCCAGGACTTCAAGCATCCGACGGACGTCTATACGGCCGACTTGCGCGGCAAGGGCCTGAAGCAGGTCACGCGCTTCAATGCCGACCGGCTGAAGAACATCCGCTTCGGCGACGCCGAGTTCTTCACGTTCAAGGGCGCCGGCGGCGATTCGGTGCAGGGCTACGTGGTCAAGCCGGTCGGTTACAAGGCCGGCAAGAAGTATCCGGTCGCCTTCATCATCCACGGCGGTCCGCAGGGCGCGATGACCAACGATTTCCACTATCGCTGGAATCCGCAGACCTATGCCGGCCAGGGCTTCGCGGTCGTCACGATCAACTTCCACGGCTCGACCGGCTACGGCCAGAAGTTCACCGATGCGATCTCGGGCGACTGGGGCGGCGCGCCGCTCGAAGACCTGAAGCTCGGCTGGGCCGCGGCGCTGGAGGATTTCCACTTCCTCGACCGCAACCGCGCCTGCGCGCTCGGCGCCTCGTACGGCGGCTACATGGCCTACTGGATCGCCGGCAACTGGGCCGATCCGTGGAAGTGCATCGTCGCGCACGACGGCGTGTTCGACAGCCGCATGATGAGCTACTCGACCGAGGAACTGTGGTTCGACGAGTGGGAGCACGCCGGCAAGACGCAGTACGAGGATCCGGCCGCCTACGAGAAGTTCAACCCGGTCGACCACGTGAAGGACTGGCGCGCGCCGATCCTCGTCGTGCACAGCGACCAGGATTTCCGCATTCCGCTGGAGCAGGGCCTGGCCGCGTTCACCGCCGCGCAGCGCCGCGGCATCCCGAGCCAGTTCCTGCGCTTCCCGGACGAGAACCACTGGGTGCTGAAGCCGCACAACAGCGTGCTGTGGCACGACACGGTCAACGCCTGGCTGAAGCAATGGACCGCGGAGGGTTCCAAGTGAGCAAGGGCCGGCGTGGTGCGCATGCGTCGTCCGCGCTGGCCGCTCTGCTCGCGCTCGCGTGCCAGGCCGCCGCGGCGGCGGATTTCCCGGTCTCGGGCACATTGAGCGTCAACGGCAACTCGGGCGCGTTGCCGGACGGCGGTACGTTCGGCGATTCGACCTACGACGCGGCGACCGGCGTTCTCTCGGCAGGCGCGTTCTCGTTTCCGCAGACGACGACGAGCTTTCCGTCCGACCTCGGCACCGTCGTCGTCACCTACCGGCTGACCCAGACCGACACGTCGACCGGATTGGTCGACGCCGACGGCATGGCAGCGCTGACGAACGCCTCGCTCAGCTTGAACGTCACGCACGTCACGATCAGCGGCATCCCGATCAACGTCGGCACCTGCGTGTTCCAGCCGATCGACATCGCGCTGGCCGGCACCGCTTCCGCGACGGAACTCGATCTCGCCGACACCGGCTTCTCGATCCCCGAGGTCGCGCCGAGCGCCTGCGGCGGCTACGGCGACCAGATCAACCAGGCGATCGCGGGGACCAACAACGCGATCGACCTGGTGATGGAAGGCGACTTCACGCCGCCGGCCGGCGACGACACGATTTTTGCGGATGGGTTCGAGCTCGGCGCGGCCGCCAGGTGATGCGGGCGGCGACGACTTGACGCCGCCGCAGCCGATGTCCAGTCTCGGCCGGATGAATACGCCGCCGATCCGCAACGTCCGCCTCCCTGCGCCGGCCGCGCCCGGCCGGCGCCGGCCCGCATCCGGAGCCGGGCGCCCATGACCGCCAAGAGCCTCCTGCGCCCGCGCCAGAACCGCGACAGCGGCCGCGTGACGATGGTCGAGCTGTTCTTCGATCTCGTCTTCGCCTTCGCGGTCACGCAGCTCTCGCACCATCTGCTCGGACATCTGGATTGGCTCGGCGCGGCGCAGATCGCGCTGCTGCTCTTCAGCGTGTGGTGGGTGTGGGTCTACACCTCGTGGGTGACCAACTGGCTCGATCCGGAGCGCACGCCGGTGCGCCTGTGCCTGTTCGCGCTGATGCTGGCCGGACTCGTGCTGTCGGTGTCGATCCCGGAGGCGTTCACCGAGCGCCGGTTCGCCTACATCGGCGCCTACGTCAGCATGCAGGTCGGCCGCACGCTGTTCTTCCTGTGGGCCGTGCGCCACGAATCGCTGCCGATGCGGCGCAATTTCCAGCGCATCCTGATCTGGCTGACGACGTCGGGCTCGCTCTGGGTCATCGGCGCGTTTCTCGAAGGCCAGGCGCGCTTCGCCTGCTGGGCGGTCGGCTTGCTGATCGAGGTCGTCGGGCCCGCGATGTATTTCCGCGTGCCCGGCCTCGGCCGTTCGACCACGGCCGACTGGGATGTCGACGGCGGCCATCTGGCCGAACGCTGCGCGGCGTTCGTCATCATCGCGCTCGGCGAATCGCTGCTGGTCACCGGCGCGACGTTCGCCGAGGCCGGATGGAACACGACCACGATCGCCTCGTTCGTCGTCGCCTTCCTCGGCAGCGTGGCGATGTGGTGGGTCTACTTCGACAGCGGTGCCGAGCGTGCGAGCCATCGCATCGCGCATTCGGACGATCCCGGCCGCATCGCACGATTGGCCTATACCTACATCCACGTGCTGATCGTCGGCGGCATCATCGTCTGCGCGGTCGCCGACGAGATCTCGCTGGTGCATCCGGGGCATGCGGACGATGCGGCCATCGCGGTCATCCTCGGCGGCCCGGCGCTGTACCTGGCCGGCAATGCGCTGTTCAAATGGGTCACCAACGACCGCTGGAGGCCGCCGCTGTCGCATTTGATCGGCCTGGCGCTGCTGCTGGCCGCGATCCCGTTCGCGCACGCGCTGTCCGCATTGGCGCTGGCGACGCTGACGACGGCCATCCTGATGCTGGTCGCGGTCTGGGAAACGGTCGCCCTGCGGCGGTGACGCAGCCTGTTCCGCGGGGCTCGTGTTGCAGGCGACCCGGCGTCCGTGTACAGATATCGTCATATTTCAAAGGCAAACGAGGGTTTCGGCAGCATGAGTCCCAGCAAGGTCCGCGACGGCAGCGAGCGCGGCTGGATCGTTCCGATCGGCGGCGCCGAGGAAAAACAGAACGACGCGCGCATCCTCGAACGCTTCGTCGACCTGTGCGGCGGCGCCGACGCCGACATCGTCGTGATCCCGACCGCGAGCCAGCTCGCCGATACCGGTTCGCGCTACGAGCACATCTTTTCCGAACTCGGTGCCGGCCGCGTGACCGCGCTCGACTTCGACACGCGCCGCGACACCGAGGAACGCAACCGCCTGCAGCGCATCGAGCAGGCCAGCGGCATCTTCTTCACCGGCGGCAACCAGCTGCGCATCGCGACGATGCTCGGCGGCACGCCGATCGCGCAGCTGATCCGCGCGCGCAACGCCAGCGGTGTGCACGTCGGCGGCACCAGCGCCGGCGCCAGTATCCTCAGCGAGCACATGATCGCGTCCGGCAAGGAAGGCTCCTCGCCGACCAACGGCAGCGTGCGGCTCGCGCCCGGCCTCGGCCTGACCAACCGCTTCGTCATCGACCAGCACTTTCGCCAGCGCGACCGTCTCGGCCGCCTGCTCGCCGCGCTCGCCTACAACCCGTTCGCGATCGGCATCGGGCTCGACGAGGACACGGCCGCGTTCATCCGTCCCGACAACGTGCTCGAAGTCGAAGGCAGCGGCGCGGTCACGGTCGTCGATGCCGGCGAGCTGCAGTTCTCGTCGATGGACCAGGCCGGCGAGGACCAGCCGGTGTGTCTGCTGGGGCTCAAGGTGCATATCCTCGTTGCCGGGGCGACGTTCAACCTGCAGACGCGGCATGCGAGCGCGGGGACGCTGGCGACGTCGAAGCAAACCCATTGAAAAGTTGCAGCGAGGTCCGTCCGGAAGTTTGCGCAACCATGGCAGACTCCAACGACGTCATTCCCGCGGACGCGGGAATCCATTTTGATTTCGACAAAGCACATGGATTCCCGCGTTCGCGGGAATGACGACCGAAGGAGTTTGCCGGCTTTGGAAACAGACCGAGCAAACAAGTTTCTCGGCATTGCGAATGTGCCGAGTGGCAAGATGCTTTTCCGTTCTCGCGGCATCGACGAAATGGAAGCCGAAAGTCCCGCAATAAACCCTTAAGCGATCTTCAGGAGATTCCAGCATGCGCATCCTCGATCGTTCGGTCTTCGTCGGCCCCTCGCTGTATGCGCATTTCCCGGTCATCCGGCTCGAACTCGACCTCGGCGAGCTCGAGCAGTGGCCGACGGCGCGCCTCGGCGCCGGCTTCATCGACGGCCTGGTTGCCGCGCTGCCGGGCTTGGCCGAACACGGCTGCTCGTACCGCGAACCCGGCGGCTTCATCCGGCGCATGCGCGAAGGCGAGGGCACCTGGCTCGGTCACGTGCTCGAGCACGTCGCGATCGAGCTGCAGAATGTCGCCGGCGAGGACGTCACCTTCGGCAAGACGCGCAGCGTCGACAGGCCGGGCGTCTACTCGGTCGTCTACGAATACGCGCAGCGCGAGGAAGGCATCGCCGCGGGCGAACTCGGCCTGCGCCTGCTGAACTCCCTGCTGCCGCCGGAGCTGCGTTCGCGCGGCAGCGTGCCCACGGACTGGCAGTGGCCGGTCGCGCGCGACGAATTCATCCGCTACGCGCAGCGGCGCGCGCTCGGTCCGTCGACGGCGTCGCTGGTGCGCGCCGCCGACGAACGCGGCATTCCCTGGCTGCGCCTCAACGAGCAATCGCTGGTGCAGCTCGGCCACGGCAAGTACCAGCAGCGCATCCAGGCGACGGTGACCGGCCGCACGCCGCACATCGCGGTGGAGCTGGCCAGCGACAAGGAAGAGACCAACAAGATCCTCGCCTCGCTCGGTCTGCCGGTGCCCAAGCAGGAACTCGTGCAAACCGAGGAGGGTGCGCTGCGCGCGGCGCGCCGGCTCGGTTTTCCGGTCGTGACCAAGCCGTACAACGGCAACCACGGCCGCGGCATCTCGATCCGCCTGATGAACGATGAGGAAGTCGTCGCCGGGTTCGCCGCGGCGCGCGAGCATTCGCGCTCGGTCATCGTCGAGAACTTCGTCAGCGGCGACGATCATCGCCTGCTCGTGGTCAACGGCGAACTCGTCGCGGCGACCAAGCGCACGCCGGGTCACGTCGTCGGCGACGGCACGCATACGATCGCCGAACTCGTCGAGGTCGTGAACCAGGACCCCCGCCGCGGCGTCGGCCACGAGAAGGTGCTGACGCGGATCGAACTCGACGCGCAGGCCGGCATGATGATGGACCGCGTCGGCTACACGGCCGCTTCGGTGCCGAAGCCCGACGAGATCGTCTACCTGCGTTCGACCGCGAACCTGTCGACCGGCGGCACCGCGACCGACGTCACCGACATCATCCATCCGGACAACCGCGACATGGCGGTGCGCGCGATCCGCGCGATCGGGCTCGATGTCGGCGGCGTCGATTTCCTCTCGCCGAACATCGCCGAAAGCTACAAGACCGTCGGCGGCGGCATCTGCGAGGTCAACGCGGCGCCCGGGTTCCGCATGCATGTGGCGCCGAGCGAAGGCACGCCGCGCGACGCGGCCGGTCCCGTGATCGACATGCTGTTCCCGGTCGGCACGCCCTCGCGCGTGCCGATCGCCGCGATCACCGGCACCAACGGCAAGACGACGACGGCGCGCATGCTCGCGCACATCACCAAGATGGCCGGCTACACGCCGGGCCTCACCACCACCGACGGTGTCTACATCGACGGCCAGCGCACAGTCGAAGGCGACATGACCGGGCCGGTCTCGGCACGCATGGTGCTGTCCGACCCGCACATCGACATCGCCGTGCTCGAGACCGCGCGCGGCGGCCTGCTGCGCGCCGGCATGGGCGTGCGCGAGGTCAACGTCGGCGCGGTGCTGAACATCCAGTCCGATCATCTCGGCATGAAGGGCATCGACACGCTCGACCAGCTCGCCGAGGTCAAACGTATCGTCATCGAAGTCGCGCAGGATTGCGCGGTACTCAATGCCGACGATCCGAACGTGCTGAAGATGTCCGGCTACACCGACGCGAAGGTCATCTGCTACGTGACGATGAATCCGTCGCATGCGCTGGTGCGCGAGCACGTGCGCGCGGGCGGGCGCGCATGCGCGCTCGAAGCCGGCGTCAATGGATCGATGATCACGCTGTACGACAAGGGCAGCCACATTCCGCTGCTGTGGACGCACCTGATCCCGGCGACGCTCGAAGGCCGCGCGCTGCACAACGTGCAGAACGCGATGTTCGCCGCGGCGACCGCGTTCGCGCTCGGCATCAAGCTCGATGCGATCCGCCAGGGTCTGCGCACGTTCGACACCACGTTCTTCCAGGCGCCGGGCCGCATGAACGTGTACGGCGAGCACCCGTTCAAGGTGTTGTTCGACTACGGCCACAACGCGCATGCCGTTTCGGTGATGGCCGACCTCGCGCAGCGCCTGGACGTCACGGGCCGGCGCATCGTCGTGCTGGCCGGCCCCGGCGACCGCCGCGACGAAGACCTCGTCGCGATCGCCGACGCGGTCGCCGGTCGCTTCGACCACTACATCTGCCGCCGCGACGATGCGCTGCGCGGCCGCGACGGCGACGAAGTGCCGGCGATCATGTCGAAGGCGCTGTTCGCGGCCGGCGTGCCGAAAGAGGCCGTGTCGATCATCCCCGACGAACAGGAAGCGATCGACGCCGCGCTGCAGATGGGGCGCAGCGGCGACCTGCTGCTGGTGTTCGCCGACGCACTGGTGCGCTCGTGGAAGCAGATCATCAAGTTCCGCCCCGAGGGCGCGCCGGAAACGCCGGCCGCCGCGGCGCCCGTCGCGGTATCGGCGGCTGCCGCCGAACCGGTGTTCGACGAAGCGAGCTTCGCCGCGCTCGGCGGCGTCGTGCGCGACGAGCGCGGCATCCATCTGTCGCGGGAGGGCGAAGACTGAGCGCGCCGCCCGTTTCACTGCCGTTCGACGATTCGCGCCGCCTCACCGGTTACAACCTCTACTTCGCCGATGTCGGCGCGGTACTCGAAACCGTCGGCGTCGACATCGACGAAGCCGTGCTCGACGCATGGCGCGCGCGCGTGCAGCGCATGCGTGCCGTGCTCGGCTGGCCGGACGGCGCGTCGGTCGTGCGCAGGCATGCGAGCGGCGCTTCGCTCGCGCTCGCGGCGCCGCTCGACCAGTTGCTCACGGCCACCGAAGTCAACGAATGGGCGCTGCTGTCCACGTTGTTCGGTTCGTCGAGCGGGGACGGGCCGGTCGCAAAGACATCGAGTTCGTTCCACGCGCCCGGGCACCCGGCCGCCTGGGACGATGCACAGGCGCTGCACACGCTGAGTGCGTTCGCGCGTGGCGAACGGCAGCCGGATCTGGTCGCGCTGGCGATGGCGGCGCAGTCGCGCGGCCTCACCGTGCTGATCGACGACGAGACGCTCTCGTTCGGTGTCGGCGCCGGTTCGCGCACGTGGCCGCTGTCGTCCTTGCCCGCACTGCACGAGATCGACTGGAGCGGCCTGCACGACGCGCCGATCGCGCTGGTGACCGGCTCGAACGGCAAGACGACGACGACGCGGCTGCTCGCCGCGCTCGCGCGCGCGCACGGCTGGCTGACCGCATATACCTGCACCGACGGCGTGTTCGTCGGCTCCACGGCGCTCGCGGCCGGCGACTATTCCGGGCCGGCCGGCGCGCGCGTCGCGTTGCGCGAGCAAGGTGTCGACGCGGCGATCCTGGAAACTGCGCGCGGCGGCATCCTGCGCCGCGGCATCGCCGTGCAGCACGCCGACGTCGCCATCGTCACGAACGTCAGCGACGACCACTTCGGCGAGTACGGCGTGCACGATCTCGATGATCTGGCTGCCGTGAAACTTGCCGTCGCGCGCACGCTCGGCCCGCGCGGCGTGCTGGTCGCAAACGCGGATGATGCTTCGCTCGCGCGCCACGTGCCCGCACTGGGCCAGCGCGTCGCATGGTTCGCCTTCGATTCCGACGCGCCGCTGCTGGTCGCGCATCGCGAGCGCGGTGGCGCGACCTGCGGCATGCGCGACGGCCGCCTGTGGCTGCATGCCGATGCGGTCGAGCACGACCTCGGCGTCGTCGAGGCGATGCCGCTCACGTTCGGCGGCTCGGCGCGCTACAACATCGCCAACATCGCGGCGGCGGCGCTCGCGGCGCACGCGCTCGGCGTCGGCGCGGATACGCAGCGCCGGGTCCTCGCGAGCTTCGGTGCCGCGCGCGTCGACAATCCCGGCCGCCTGCAGCGCTGGTCGGTCGGCGGCGTCGAGGTGCTCGTCGACTACGCGCACAACCCCGACGGCCTGCGCGGGCTGCTCGAGGTCGCGAAGCGATTGGGCGGCGCTCGCCTCGGCCTCGTGCTCGGTCAGGCCGGCAATCGCGAAGACGCCGAGATCCGCGAGCTCGCCGCGGTCGCCGCGCAGTTCGCGCCGGATGGCATTGTGCTGAAGGACATCGGCGGCATGCTGCGCGGCCGCGACGCCGGCGACGTGCCGGCAATCTTGCGCGAAGCCTTGCTCGCACACGGCATCGACGGCGGTCGCGTCGTCCTTCAGCTCGACGAGTTCGAGGCCGTGTGCACCGCGCTCGCCTGGGCGCGCGCCGGCGACACGCTGGTGCTGCCGGTGCACGGCACCGACGTGAAATCGCGCGTGGCCGACCTGCTCGAAAGGCTGATGGCTTGCCGCTGGCAGGCGGGAACGCCGCTGCCGGAAGACGCCGTCAACCCGCCTGCGCCGGCAGGCTGAAGACCGGCAGCTGGAGCCCCCACGCGATGGCCGCGAGGCGCAGGCCCGCGACCGTGACGAGGCCGAGCGCGAACGCCCAGCGTCGCGGCGTGCCGAGCTTCTGCAGCACCAGATACGAGACGATGCCGGCGATCGCGGCGCTCGCGTAGATGTCGTGGCGCAGGATCAGCGGCACCTGCGCGGTCAGCACGTCGCGCACGATGCCTCCGGCGACGCCGGTGATCGTTCCCGTCAGCACGACGATGATGGGCGGCAGCTTCGCCTCCTCGGCGAGTTCCGCGCCGGTCAGCGCGAACAGCGCGAGGCCGAGCGCGTCGGCGATCAGCAGGAGGTCGCCGTGCGGCATCGGCGACAGCCGCGCGCACAGCACGGTCAGCAGCGCGGTCACGCCGATCACGTACAGATAGCGTGGATCGCGGATCCAGAAGATCGGATGGCGGTCGAGCAGCAGGTCGCGCAAGGTGCCGCCGCCGATCGCGGTGACGGCGGCGATGACGACGACGCCGAGGAGATCCAGACCGCTGCGGCCGGCCGCCAGCGCACCGCTGATCGCGAACACGGCGACACCGGCGAGGTCGAGCAGGTAGAGGATCATGGCGCGGGCAGGATGCGACCGCGCCGGCTCAGGACCGCGCGCAATACGCGGTGCGGCGCGCGAGGCCGTCGCGCCCGCGCTGCCGTTCGCGCCTCAGCAGCAACGCCCGCCACCGCCCTTGTAGCGCGCTTCCTGGCGTTCGTTGAAGAACTCCGCGTAGGTCGGCAGCGCGCGCTCGGGATGATGCGCGCGCAGGTGCGCGAGGTAATTTTCGTAGTCGGGCACGCCGATGATCTGGCGGCCGATGCGCACCGCGCGCTGCCAGAACGAGCGCAGGTCGTTCGCGATCGTGTTCATGCCGACGCTCCGAGGGCGACGTAGGGTTCCTCGTTCGCGGTCGGGCGCGCCGCGCGGCGTGCCGCGAGCATCGTGCGCACGCCGAAGGCGACCGCGGCGACGACCAGCAGCATGAAGAGGGCGGTCAGCGCGGCGTCGAGATAGTTGTTGAAGACGATGCGCTGCATCTCGTCGATCGACTTCGCCGGCGCGGTCACCTTGCCTTCGGCGATCGCGTCGGCGAACTTCTTCGCCGCCGCCGGGAAGCCGAGTTTCGGGCTCGGGTCGAACAGCTTCTGCCAGCCGGCCGTCAGCGTGCAGATGACCAGCCAGCAGGCCGGCACCGCAGGCACCCAGAGATACCGCTCGCGCTTGAGCTTGACCACGACGACGCAGGCGAGGATCAGCGCGATCGCGGCGAGCATCTGGTTGGCGATGCCGAACAGCGGCCACAGCGTGTTGATGCCGCCGAGCGGATCGACCGCGCCCTGGTAGAGGAAGTAGCCCCAGATCGCCACGCAGAAGACCGTCGCGACGAGGTTGCCGATCCACGATTCGGTCTTCTGCAAGGTGGGCACGGCAAGGCCGACGAGCTCCTGGATCATGAAGCGGCCGACGCGCGTGCCGGCATCGACCGTGGTCAGGATGAACAGCGCTTCGAACAGGATCGCGTAGTGGTACCAGAACGCCATCATGCCTTCGCCCGGCATGATGTTGTGCAGCAGCTGCGCCATGCCGACGGCCAGCGTCGGCGCGCCGCCCGCGCGCGAGAGGATGGTCGTCTCGCCGATGTTCTTGGCGGTGTCGAGCAGGTCCTGCGGCGTCACCACGAAACCCCACTGGCTGATCGCTGCGGCGGCCGACTGCACGTCGGCGCCGATCGCGGCGGCCGGCGAGTTCATGGCGAAGTAGATACCCGGGTGCAGCGCGGTCGCGGCAATCAGCGCCATGATCGCGACGAAAGCTTCGACCAGCATGCCGCCGTAGCCGACCATCAGCGCCTCGCGCTCGTTCGCCAGCAGCTTCGGCGTCGTGCCCGAGGCGATGATCGAATGCCAGCCCGATACCGCGCCGCAGGCGATCGTGATGAACAGGAACGGGAACAGGTTGCCGGCGAACACCGGACCGCTGCCGTCGACGAACTTGGTGATCGCCGGCATCTGCAGGTTCGGTGCCGCGAACAGGATCGCGATCGCGAGCAGCGCGATCGTGCCGATCTTGAGGAAGGTGCTGAGGTAGTCGCGCGGCGCCAGCAGCAGCCACACCGGCAGCACCGAGGCGAAGAAGCCGTAGCCGATCACCAGCCAGGCGAGCTGCGCGGCGCTGAACGTGAAGTACGGCGCCCAGGCCGGATCGGCCGCGACGTGTCCGCCGCCCCAGATCGACAGCAGCAGCAGGACGAGGCCGATGATCGACACTTCGAGCACGCGTCCCGGACGGAAGTAGCGCAGGTACACGCCCATCAGGATCGCGATCGGAATCGTGCAGGCCACCGTGAACGTGCCCCAGGGGCTGATCGCGAGCGCCTTGACGACGACCAGCGCGAGCACCGCCAGCACGATCATCATCAGGACCAGCACGCCGATCATGCAGATCACGCCGGCGACGTTGCCGAGTTCGGCGCGCAGCATGTGGCCGAGCGAGCGGCCGTCGCGGCGCAGCGAGAGGCCGAGGATCATGAAGTCCTGCACGGCGCCGGCGAACACGACGCCGAACAGGATCCACAGCGTGCCGGGCAGGTAGCCCATCTGCGCGGCGAGCACCGGGCCGACGAGCGGGCCGGCGCCGGCGATCGCGGCGAAGTGATGGCCGAACACGATCCACTTGTCGGTCGGTACGTAGTCGAGGCCGTCGTTGCGCAGCTGTGCGGGCGTCGCGCGCGTCGGATCGAGCTTGAGCACCTGGGTCGCGATCATGCGGCCGTAGAACCGGTAGCCGATCGTGAACACCGAGAGCGCCGCGGCCACCAGCCAGATCGCGTTGATGCTTTCGCCGCGATGCAGGGCGATCACGCCGAGGCATATCGCGCCGATCACGGCCACCACCAGCCAGCCGAATTTTGCCGCCACCGAATCCATACCGCCTCCGTTGCCACGCGCTGCCAGATGCGCGAGCCTGTGCCGCTGGCGATAGGCGGTCAAGACGCACTGCATTAGCCTTTGGTCGAATGGCGCGGCGCCGGCTTTTCGCGGTCGGAGGCCGCCACGCCGTATGATGGGCGGACAGGGAGCGACAAGGCGGGGAGAGCCATGGCCAGCAAGAAGGTGATCGAGCCGATTCAGGCGCTGCGCGGCATCGCCGCGCTGATGGTGGTGCTGTGGCACGCGAGCCGCTACCTCGCGGCGAACGGCGGTGGACCCATCGCGCAGTTCTTCCAGCCGGGCGCGACGCTCGGGGTCGACCTGTTCTTCCTGATCAGCGGCTTCATCATGGTGCACACGACGCGCGGCGGCGACGGATCGAAGGGCTACGTAGCCCTTTTCTTCGCCAAGCGTGCGACGCGCATCTGGCCGCTGTGGGCGATCGCGCTGACGGCGGCCGTGCTGCTGCAGTTCGACGCGGGCTTTCTCACCGATCCGTTCAAGCGCGACTGGGCGCTGCGGTCCCTGCTGTTCATGCCGACGGCCGGCGGCGTCTCCGACGTCGCGCCGCTGTACGGAGCGCCGGTGCTCGGCGTCGGCTGGACGCTCAACTACGAGGTCTATTTCTATACGATCTTCGGCTCGGCGCTCCTGTTCCGGCGCTGGCGCTGGGTGGCGCTCAGCGCGATCATCTTCGTCACCGTGGTCGTCGTCCCGTGGCTGACGGGCGGGCTGGCGGACTTGAACGGCTGGCTCGACCTGTTCGCTTGCGATCGTCACTACGCCTATCCGATCCAGTACCTGAACCTCGCCACGAATCCGCTGGTGCTGCTGTTCGGTGCCGGCGTCGTGATCGGACGGCTGAGTCATGCGCGGCTGCCGCTGCCGCGCAGCCCCTGGCTGTGGAAGGGGTTGCTCGCCGTTGCCGCGGCGTTGGTGATCGCGCAGTTCCTGACCGCGTTTCGTCCCTATCACGGCGTGCTGCAGTGGGGGCTCAGCCTGATTCCGCTGGTGCTGGCCACGGGCCTGGCGAGCCAGCGCATCGCGCTGCCGGTTCCGGGCGCGCTGTGCCGTCTCGGCGACGTGTCGTTCTCGCTGTACCTGTGGCATCCGCTCGTGCTAGGCGCCGTGTTCGGACTGCTCGGCGACGTGGCGCCGGCGGGCAGCGATGCGCGCGCCGTGCTGATGGTCGTGGCGATCGCCGCTTCGATCGGCGTCGCCGCGCTGTCGTACCGCTACATCGAGCGCGGGCTGTCCGACGCGTGGCGGCGCAACGCGCTGGCGTCGATCAACCGGTTGCGCGCGGCGTCCGATCGGCGCGCGGCCGTGGTCAAGCCGTCGGAGTGAGGGGGGCGATTTTTGCTGCGACTTGAAGGACGGGTCGACTGCTGCGATTGGGAGGGCGCCCCCTTCCGCCCTTCGGGCACCTTCCCCCGCTGCACGGGGGAAGGAACAGCGCAGGCCTTCGAGGCGAGGCAGGAACAGCCCGGTCCTGCGACGAGGGAGCAAGTCGGGATTGCAGCGCGAATCCTTCCCCTGCGCAGCGGGGGAAGGTGCCGGCAGGCGGAAGGGGGCAGCCGGCGGCGCTGGACAATCTCACCCGCGCAGAGACCGCTACCTCACAGCCACTTCGCGCGCTTGAGCACCCAATAGAGCACGCCGCAGATGGCGAGGGTGCTCGCGATCATCAGTGGATAACCCCACGGCGTATCGAGTTCGGGCATGCCGTGGAAGTTCATGCCGTACCAGCTCGTCAGCAAGGTCGGCGCGGCCAGCAGGGCGGCCCAGCCGGCGAGGCGCTTGACGACTTCGTTCTGCGCGACGCCGACCAGGGCCAGGTTCACGCTGATCGCCGCCGTCAGCATCTCGCGCATCGTGTCGGTCGATTCGTTGATGCGCGCGGCATGGTCGTAGACGTCGCGGAAGTACGGACGCACTTCGTCGCGGATCAGCCCGGGATACTGGCGGATCAACTGGTTGAGGATGTCCTGGATCGGTGCGATCGCCAGGCGCAGCGTGACCAGCTCCTTCTTCAATTCGTACAGGCGGCGGATCGTCTCGCGCTCGAAGGTGTCGCTGAACACGGCTTCCTCGAGTTCCTGCAGCTCTTCGCGGAACTCGCGCACGATCGGGAAGAAGTTGTCGACGATGAAGTCGAGCACCGCGTAGAGGCTGTAGCTCGGCCCGAGCGTCATCAGCTCCGGCGTCTGCTCGCAGCCGCGCCGCGCGGCAGCGTAGCTGAGCGACGCGCCGTGGCGCACGGTGACGATGTAGCGGCGCCCCATGAAGATGTGCGTTTCGCCGAAGGCGATCTTGCCGTTCACGGTCTGCGCGGTGTGCGCGACGATGAACAGCGAATCGCCGTACATCTCGATCTTCGCGCGCTGGTGCGCGGTGTGCGCGTCCTCGACCGCGAGCTCGTGCAGGCCGAATTCCTCCTGCAGCGTTTCGAGCAGGTCTTCGTCCGGTTCGCGCAGGCCGACCCAGACCCACTGGTCCGGCGTCTCCAGGATGTCGCTGATTTCGGCGATCGTGATGTCGCGCAGCTTGCGGCCGTCGGCCGAGTAGGCGACACAGTTGACGACCATCGGATCCGTGCAGGTCGGATCGGTCGGAAGATTGGTAGCGTGTAGGCCCATCGGCCCATGATGCCGTGTCGGATGTGACAACGGCAATCCGTGCGCGCCGGGCGCGGCTTCGATCAGAGGGTGTTCGCGGCGCGCCCGGCTTCGCGGCCGAGGATCAACGCGAGCGCGATGTGGACCGGCAGGAACAACACGATCCACGCCAGGTTCGCCTGCACGAACCACGGCAGGATCTTCGAGAACAGCGCGAACGCGGCGCCGAGCACGACCAGCCAGGCGACCGCGCGGCTCCAGCGGCGCGGCCGCCAGCGCTTGTGCGCCGAGGCGATCCAGGCCGGCAGCAGCAGCAGGCACAAGGGACTCAGCAGCAGCAGGTTTTCGTTGCGCCACGCGGCCACGTGGTCGCTGCCAAACCAGAGAAACAGCAGGACGAGCCCGCCGAGGCCGCAGAAGAGCTCGAATACGGTCGCAAAGATCGCCAGCGGCACGCGCGTGGCGGCGCTGCGACGGCGGCCGAGCCCGAGCAGCAGCGCGCCGAGCACGATGCCGAGGATCAGGAACGGCCAGCGCAGATCCGGCGGCAGCACCGGCGGCTCGGCGACGACGCCCTTGTTCAGCACGCGGCCGGCGTCGGCCAGCGGCGCGGTGCCGTTCGCCGTCGCGACATTGACCTCGGTGACGACGTGGCGCAGCGTCTCGGGGACGAAGCTTTCCTGCCAGAAATCCTGGCGCTGGTCGGCGTACGGGCCGAGGCCGAGGTCGATCAGCAGCATCAGCGCCGGTTCCGGCGCCATCAGGCGCAGCGCGTCGAGGCGGTAGCTGTAGCCGCGCGAGCGGCCCTCGCTCTGTGCGTGCAGGACGCCGCCGAGCGCGTGGTCGAGCGCATCGCGCACGCGCGTGGAGCAGTTCGCGATGAAGTAGTCGTAGCGGTAGAACGCGTTTTCGGGCCGCGCGTTCCATTCCAGGTACTGCGCCAGCGCCAGCGCCTGCTCGGCGCTCAGGTTCAGGCGCTGCTCGACGATCTCGCGCCCTTCCGCGCGATACATCGCCAGATCGTCGCCCAGCTCGTCGGCGGCGATGCGGTAGCGCATGCGCCCGCGCGCGAAGTTCGCCAGGAAATCGCCTTCCTCGAAATCGAAGATGCCGTAGTTGTACGCGACCGCCTCGCCGCTGTCCGCATCGCGCACGACGATGGCGTTGTGGCCGAAGCGCTCGAAGAAGATCTCGCCGGGGCCGATGGTCAGGAGGCTGACTGAGAGCGGGGATTCGGGATTCGGGATTGGGGATTGGGGAGAAGCGGCGGTGCCGGTTACCTGGGCGCTCGCATCCATGAGGCACACAAATGCGCAAGCGAGTGCCAGACATGTGAGTACGATCAGGCCGGGAAAGCCTTGCTTTCCCGAATCCCGAATCCCGAATCCCGAATCCCAGCCCCTAAGCCTCATGCACCCGCACCGCAAACTGCAGCACGCGCCGCGCGTCCGCCTTGGTGATCTGGAAGTGGAAGCCGCCGAACGCGCTTTCTTCGCCGACTTCGGGCAGATGGCCGATCTCGGAGGTCACCATGCCGCCGACAGTGTCGAATTCCTCGTCGCTGAACTCGCTGCCGAAACGTTCGTTGAACTCGGCGATCGGGGTCAGCGCGTTGACCAGGAATTCGCCGTTCGGCCCGGGCTGGATCATCGTCTGTTCGTCGTCGTCGTCGTCGTGCTCGTCGTCGATGTCGCCGACGATCTGCTCGAGCACGTCCTCGATCGTGACGAGGCCGGCGACGCCGCCGTATTCGTCGACGACGATCGCCATGTGGTTGCGCGAGAGACGGAATTCCTTGAGCAGGATGTTGAGGCGCTTGGATTCCGGAATCATCGTGACTGGACGCAGCAGGCTGCGGATGTCCTGCGAGGCGCCGTCGCGCATGCAGCGCAGCAGGTCCTTGGCGAGCAGTACACCGAGGATTTCGTCCTTGTCGCCGGCATGCACCGGGAAGCGCGAGTGGCCGGACTCGATGACGCGTTCGAGCACCTGCGCCAGCGGCTCGTCGATCGGCAGCGAAACCATCTGCGCGCGTGGCACCATGACGTCGGCCACGCTGAGGTCCGCGACTTCGATCGCGCCCTCGACCATGGACAGGGTGTCGTTCGACATCAGGCCGTTGGCCTGGGCGTGACGCAGTTCCTCGATCAGTTCTTCGCGGCTCTGCGGCTCCCCTGAGAGCGCCTGCGTGATGCGCTCGAACCACGATCGCGGTGGGGGTGTACTAGGAGGGTCCTCGCTCATCTCTACGAAACAAACACCCTGGCGGGCGGGGCGGCAGTGTAGCAAATGCGTGTTTACGGGCAATTTACGCGCCCGCTTTCCGCTTCAAGGCAGCATCAGGCCGGCTCCGCGTACGGATCGGCGATGCCGAGCGTCGCCAACACCGCGCGCTCCAGCGCCTCCATGCGCTCGGCGTCCGCATCGGTCTCGTGGTCGTAGCCGAGCAGGTGCAGTGCGCCGTGGATCGTCAGGTGGGCGAAGTGGTCGCGCGGATCCTTGTGCTGCTCGCGCGCCTCGCGCGCGACCACCGGCGCACAGATGACCAGGTCGCCGAGCAGGCCGGAATGCTCGCCGGGGGCGGCTTCGTAAGGAAAGCTGAGCACGTTCGTCGCATAGTCGCGGCCGCGGAATTCGCGGTTGTAGCGGCGGCCTTCGGCGCTGCCGACGATCAGGATGTTGAGCTCGGTCCACTGCCGGCGCTTGCGCAGCTCCGGGATCGCGGCGATCCAGCGTTCGAACGAACGCAGCATCGGCACGCCGCGGCGTCCGGCTTCGTTCTTCACCCACAGGCACAGCTTCGGCGCCGCGGCAGCGGCGCGCGGACGGCGGGACGGCTTAGCGGCCATCTCCGCCCTGCGCCGTTTCGTTCTGCGCCGCGGCCTCGCGCTGCTCGTAGGCGCGCACGATACGCTGCACCAGCGGATGGCGCACGACATCCTTCGCCGTGAAGAACGTGAAGCTGACGCCGTCGACTTCGCGCAGCACCTCGACCGCGTCGCGCAAACCGGACTTCACGTGCTTGGGCAGGTCGGTCTGGCTCATGTCGCCGGTGACGACCGCGATCGAGCCGAAGCCGATGCGGGTCAGGAACATCTTCATCTGCTCGATCGTCGTGTTCTGCGCCTCGTCGAGGATCACGAACGCATCGTTCAGCGTGCGCCCGCGCATGTAGGCGAGCGGCGCGATCTCGATCACGTTGCGTTCGATCAGCTTCATGACCTTCTCGACGCCGAGCATTTCGTACAGCGCGTCGTAGAGCGGGCGCAGGTACGGATCGACCTTCTGCGTGAGGTCGCCCGGCAGGAAGCCGAGCTTCTCGCCGGCCTCGACCGCCGGACGCACCAGGATCAGCCGCTGCGCGCGGTTGTCGTTGAGCGCGTCGACCGCCATCGCGACGGCGAGGTAGGTCTTGCCGGTGCCGGCCGGGCCGACGCCGAAGTTGATGTCGTGCGTCGCGATCGCGTGCAGATAGCGCGTCTGGTTCGCGCCGCGACCGCGGATCGTGCCGCGCTTGACCTTGATCGCGACGTCGTGCGCGCCTTCGGCCGCGCGCGCGTCGAGCGCATCGACGCCGGACTCGGACAGGCGCAGGTTGATCTGCGCACCGGTCAGCGTTTCCGCATCGGTGGCTTCGTAGAGGTCGCGCAACACGCGCTCCGCGGCCTTGACCGCGTGATCCGAGCCGGTCACGCGGAAGATGTTGCCGCGATTGGCGATCTCGACGCCGAGGCGCAGTTCGATCTGGCGCAGGTGTTCGTCGAACGGGCCGGTCAAATTGGCGAGGCGTTCGACATCGTCGGGCTCGAGGACGAGTTCGTGCTGGGCGAGTGCATTCATAGGCGCGCGAGGGTAGCGCGCACCCTGCGGCCATGCCAGTGCGGACGCTCGCCCGCACGCGCATCGTGCGATCGATGTCAGAGCAGCGAGATCTCGCCCTTGGCGATGATCGGCCCGCTCGGTTTGCCGCCGGGTCCACCGCCCGGCGGCTCGACGGTCACGGCGACGATCGCGCGCGGACCGAACGCGGCGAGCAGGTCCTTCGGCACGGCGATCGCATTGGCGCGGTTCGGGTCGAGCAGCCCCAGCGAATGCGGCGTATCGCCCGGCGGAATCAGCCAGAGTTCCGGCACGCGGCCTTGCGGGATCTCGACCATGATCGGCTGCACGACCAATGTGCCCTGGTTCGGGTCGACGGTTGCAAGGAACAGGGTCGTGCCGTCGTCCTGCACCATCTTCGCGACCATCGGCATGCTGCGTGGCGCCGTCGGCGTAACGGGCGGCAGGAAGAACAGCGCGAACAGGCTCGCGGCCGCCGCGGCGAGCGAGCCTGCGCTGAACCAGCGCCAGAACGAGGCGCTGTCCCAGAGACCCGATTGCGGTCGCACGCGTGGACCGGCGGACGCCTGGCTGCCGGCGTCCGCGATGCCGGCCGCCGCCAGGATGCGCGGCCACAACGCATACGGCGCGGGTACCGGCGCGATCTCGTCGACCAGCGGCGTCAGGCGTGCTTCCCATTCCGCCACCTCGCGCGCGAACGCTGCATCGCGCGCGAGCCGCGCCTGCGCTGCGCGGCGTGCGTGCGCATCGAGCACGCCGAGGACATACTCGGCCGCCGTGTCGGCAAAGTCCGGTGCGTCGGGTTGGGCAGGGCCGCCGGGCGTGTTCATCGTTCCAGACACGCCTTGAGGCGCAGCAGGCCGCGCCGGATCCAGCTCTTGACCGTACCGAGCGGCGCACTGCAGCGCGCGGCGAGTTCCTCGTAGGTCGCCCCTTCGAAGAACGCGACGCGAATCAGGTTGCGCCGCTGTACTTCGAGCTCGCCGAGGCAGGCATCGAGGCGGCGCATCTGCTCGTGCGTCTCTGCCAGGACGAGCGTGGCGGCGTTCGGATCCTGCAGGTCCTCGGCCAGATCGATCGGCGCCGAGTTCCGCTCGACGCCGCCGGCGCGCAGGCGATCGATGGCCTTGTTGCGCGCCATCATCGCGAGCCAGGTGATCGCGCTCGCGCGCGCCGCATCGAACTGCGCCGCCTTGCGCCAGATCGTCACGTAGACGTCCTGCAGCACGTCTTCGGCGTCGCTGCGCTGCTGCACGATGCGCAGGCAGATGCCGAACAACTTGGGGGAGGTCGACCGATAAAGCTGCTCGAACGCGCCGGCATCGCCGCCAGCGGTCGCGACCAGCAGGTCGCGCAGGCGATCTGGATCGGCTGGATGGATATCGGTCGGGTCGGCCATGAAACCATCCAGATCCAGGCTGTCGCGGGGAATAGTCGGCAATTTCCATGGAGCGCGCAATCGACGGCGCTTCGCCGAGCCGCCGACGTCGGAGCGCCGCTCGACGAACACCGACGCGCTGGGTCGACTTGCTGTCGGCGGGCGGCTGCGTGCCGCCTTGGCATCGTGCATCGGTGGCGACTCGCGCCGCCGGCGAGCGGCCTTCATCGAACCCGTACGAAACGGGAGCGTCGATGGATGCAGGGCGGTGCGACGGACGCCGGTCGAGAAGGCTAGGCGACGAGGCTCTCGGCGACGAGCACGCGGCCGCGCAGCGAATTGCTCATCGCCTCGGTGATCGTCACGTCGACGAACTGCCCGGTCATGCGCGCGTGGCCGGGGAAGTTCACGTAGCGCATGTTCTCGGTGCGCCCGGTCATCTCGGCAGGATTCTTGCGGCTCGGTCCCTCGACCAGGATGCGCTGCACGCTGCCGACCATCGCCTCGCCGATGCGCTTGGCGTTGGCGTTGATCGCCGCCTGCAGGCGCTCGAGGCGCGCGTGCTTGATGGTATCGGGCGTGTCGTCGGCGAGGCTCGCCGCCGGCGTGCCGGGGCGGCGCGAATAGATGAACGAGAAGCTCTGGTCGAAGCCGACGTCGTCGATCAGCTTCATCGTCTTGTCGAAGTCGGCATCGGTCTCGCCCGGGAAGCCGACGATGAAATCGGAAGAGATGGAGATATCCGGCCGCACGGCGCGCAGCTTGCGCAGCTTCTGCTTGAACTCGAGCGCGGTGTAGCCGCGCTTCATCGCGGCGAGGATGCGGTCCGAACCGGACTGCACCGGCAGGTGCAGGTAGTTGGCGAGCTGCGGCACGTTGGCGTAGGCGTCGATCAGCGAGTCACTGAATTCGAGCGGGTGCGAGGTGGTGAAGCGGATGCGGCCGATGCCGTCGATCTCGGCGATCGCGTGGATCAGCAGGCCCAAGTCGGCGACGGTGCCGTCGTGCATCGCGCCGCGATACGCATTGACGTTCTGGCCGAGCAGGTTGACCTCGCGCACGCCTTGCTCGGCGAGCTCGGCGATTTCGGCGACGACGTCGTCGAACGGCCGGCTGATCTCCTCGCCGCGCGTATACGGCACGACGCAGAACGAACAGTACTTCGAGCAGCCTTCCATGATCGAGACGAAGGCGGTCGGGCCCTCGGCGCGAGGTTGCGGCAGAGCGTCGAACTTCTCGATCTCGGGGAAGGAGATGTCCACCTGTGGCTTGCCGCTGGCGCGCTTGGCTTCGATCATCGCCGGCAGGCGATGCAGGGTCTGCGGGCCGAACACGAGGTCGACGAACGGCGCGCGCTTGACGATGGCGTCGCCTTCCTGGCTCGCGACGCAGCCGCCGACGCCGATCACGACGGCGCTGTTGGCCTGCTTCAGTTCGCGCCAGCGGCCGAGCTGGCTGAAGACCTTTTCCTGCGCCTTTTCGCGGATCGAGCAGGTGTTGATCAGGATGACGTCGGCCTCGGCTTCGTTCTGCGTCAGCTCCAGCCCATGCGCCGCATGCAGCACGTCGGCCATCTTGGCCGAGTCGTACTCGTTCATCTGGCAACCGTGGGTCTTGATGTAGAGCTTGCCGGGCATGAGTCGAAATCCTAGGAAGTCCAATAGTTTACGTGGTAAAAAGGCGCCCCGCCAAGCGTTCCGGCAGGCGCCCGCGCCAGCGCGGCCGCCGGGGCTGTGACCGGACAGGCGGAAACTCTCGTATCGAAAAGGGTTCAATAACGACCATGCCGCGTCCAGCCACGTCCCTCGCCGCCCTTGCCTTGCTCGGCATCGCGCTCGCGTGCGCGGCGCCACGGGAGGCGCGGGCGGGCGTGCTGTACAAGTGCGAGGCGAAGGGCGGCGTCGTCGCCTACACCAACAAGAGCGACGGCTTTTCCAAGTGCTCGGTGCTGTCGCGCTACGAGGACACGGCACCGAAGAAGCCTGCGCTGCCTGCAGCGCCCTCGCCGTCGATCGGGTCGTCGCCCGCGCCGGGCAAGCGCACCGTGACCACGCAGGGCTGGGTATACGAGGAAAACGCGAAGGAGAAACCGGTCAGGGCCGATTTCTCGGTGGTCGCGGCCGGGGCGGGCTCTTCCGCGCCGGCGCTGGCGCCGCCGGTCATCGTCGCCTCGGCCAAGCCTGCGCCGTCGGTCGCTTCGACCAATACGCCTTCGATGAAGGTGCTGCGCGGCTCGGTCTACCGGGTGCAGCGCAAGGACGGCATCACCGAATACACGAACATCAAGCCGAGCGGCAGCGCATTCGCGGTGCTGTTCACCTACATCGCGACGTGCGTCGCCTGCGATGTGCATTCGTCGATCGACTTCTCGCGCACCGCCTTGAACCTCGAAGCCTACCGCGCCGAGATCGCCGCCGCGGCGGCCGAATTCGGCGTCGACAGCGCACTGCTGCGGGCGGTGATCCATGCCGAGTCGGCATTCAATCCGCTGGCCCTGTCGAACAAGGGCGCCCAGGGCCTGATGCAGCTGATGCCGGGCACGGCCGGCGACCTCGGCGTCACCGATGCGTTCGACGTCGCGCAGAACATCCGCGGCGGCGCGCGCTATCTCGCGCAGCTGCTGAAGGATTTCAACGGCGACGCCAAGCTCGCGACCGCCGCCTACAACGCCGGCGCCGCCTCCGTGCTGAAGTATGGCGGCGTGCCGCCGTACGACGAGACGCAGGTTTACGTGCAGCGCGTGGCGACGCTGCGGGATCGGTATCAGAAGGCGCTTTAGAGGCCGGGATTGGGGATTGGGGATTCGGGATTCGGAAAAGCGCCGGCTTTGAGCGCGACTTGGGCTTAGGCTGGCCACCGCCTCTTGCACGGCGGCCGGCCCGTTGCCGTCATTCCCGCGAACGCGGGAATCCATTGGGCTTTTGCAGAGGGATGAAGCAAGGTGGATTCCCGCCTTCGCGGGAATGACGTCGACAGTTGCCGGGCCGTTCGCCGCTTTTCCGAATCCCGAATCCCCATTCCCCAATCCCGGCTCTTCAAGCCCCCGTCGTGCTCGGCGCCGGCCGCTGCGCCAGCACCACGTCGATCGCGAAGGCCACATTGTTGCGCAGGCCTTCCAGGCGCACCTTGGTGCCCGGCGCGATCGCGGCCTCGCGATTGCGCAGGTCGAGCTGGTCGACGATGGCCGTGCCGTCGAGTTTCAGCAGCAGGTCGCCGGGGAGTAGGCCAGATTGGGCCGCGGGGCTTTCCGGCGTGATCTGACGGATCAGGACGCCGGGCTGGTGCGCGGTCGCGCCGACGGCGGCGGGGACGTCGCTGTAGTCGGCGCCGAGCCAGCCGCGGATCACGCGGCCGTGCTTGACGATCTGGTCGAGCACGGCCTTGGCTGTCATCACGGGGATCGCGAAGCCGATGCCTTCGGCGGCTTGCGACGGTCCTTGGGAGGCGCCGAGGCCGGTCGAGGACTGCGCACGCGAATACACGCGGCTGTTGATGCCGACCAGCTCGCCGAGCGCGTTGACCAGCGCGCCGCCGGAATTGCCGGCGTTGATCGCCGCGTCGGTCTGGATGAAGTCCTCGTAGGACGACGCGCGCAGTTGTCTTCCGGTCGCGCTGACGATGCCCATCGTGACGGTCTTGCCGAGCCCGAACGGATTGCCGATCGCCAGCACGACGTCGCCGACGTCGGCGGTGGCATCTTCCGGTACGGCGATCTCGGGCAGGTTGTTGGCCTCGATCTTCAGCACGGCCAGATCCGTCTCGGCGTCGGTGCCGATGATCTGCGCCTTCGACACGCGTCCGTCGTCGAGCAGCACCTGGATGTCGTCGGCGCCGTTGATCACGTGATTGTTGGTCAGCACGTAGCCGTCCGAGCTGAAGATGACGCCGGAGCCCAGGCTTTGTTCCTGCCGCCGCTGGATGCGTCCCGGCACGTAGCCGAGCAGGCGCTGCGTCAGCGCGTCGGCGACCGGTACGGCAGGGCGGTACAACGTCGCCTTGTTCGCATAGATGTTGACCACCGCCGGTGCGGCGCGGCGGACGGCGTCGGCATACGACACCGGGCCGTGGCGAGTTGTCGCAGCGTCGTCGCCGGCGGCGGCATGCATCGTTTCGCCGGCGTGGCTTCTCCCGCGCAGGCGCTCGACCAGTCCCGGCGCGAATACGCTGAGCACGAACGCCGCCGCGAGGCCGACGACGGCGCAGCGGGCGATGAAGGCGAGCGTGTTGTAGGTCGTGCGGGTCGGCATGATGTCGTCGCCTCGCGTTCTTCGGCGCCGCGTGCACCGGTCCGATGCACCGTTCGCGGTCGCGCCGATGACGGCGGCATGGCAGGTAAACGACGCCCGCTTTGATTGTGCGGTGCGGGGGCGTTCGTTAAACTAACACGATTTTGGGGCTCGCCCTAGGCAAGCGCGGGCAATACCGCGATTCACCAGCGTTATTGCAGTCACGTCTTGCAGCAGCGGCGATGCCCGCCCCGATGGGGCGTCGCCATGGACGCGGTCGAGCCGTCCAACCGATTTTCTCGAAAGTTTGCAGCGGAGTGCTGATGGCAAACGATGCTGTGGTAGACCCTGGGCGCCGCCGATTCCTGACTGCGACGACTTCGGTCGTTGGCGGTGCGGGCGTCGTGCTCGCGGCGATTCCCTTCGTCAAGTCGTGGGAGCCGAGTGCGGCGGCGAAGTCGGCCGGCGCGCCGGTATTGGCCGACATCGGCAAGATCGAGCCGGGGCAGAAAGTCACGTTCGCGTGGCGCGGCCTGCCGGTGTTCGTCGTGAACCGGACGAAGCCGCAGCTGGACGCGCTGGCGGGCGAGGATTCGCATCTGAAGGATCCGAAGTCGGAGAACGCCGACCAGCAGCCGAAGTACGCGCAGAACGAGAACCGCTCGATCAAGCCGGAATGGCTGGTCGTGGTCGGGATCTGCACGCACCTGGGCTGCGTACCGGACTACTTCCCCGAACTCAAGCCCGAGCCGTTCGATCCGAACTGGAAGGGCGGTTTCTACTGCCCCTGCCACAAGTCGCGCTACGACATGTCCGGACGCGTCTTCGACGGCGTGCCGGCACCGGCGAACCTCGCCGTGCCGAAATATTCGTTCGTCGACGATACGCACATCATGATCGGCGTCGATCCGGCTGAGGGGAAGGCGTGATGGGCACCACGATGACGCGCATCCAGACCAACAGCCGCGTGGTGAACTGGATCGAGGACCGCATGCCGGTCTTCTCGTTCCTGTCCTCGCACACGTCGGGCTACTACGCGCCGAAGAACTTCAACCTCTGGTACTACTTCGGTTCGCTCGCCCTGCTCGTGCTGGTCAACCAGATCCTGACCGGCATCTTCCTGACCATGAACTACACGCCGAGCACGGCAGAGGTCGCGCCGGGCACGTCGGCCGCGTTCGCTTCGGTCGAATACATCATGCGCGACGTCAGCTGGGGCTGGCTGATCCGCTACATGCACTCGACCGGCGCCTCGCTGTTCTTCGTGGTCGTCTACCTGCACATGTTCCGCGGCCTGATGTACGGCTCGTACAAGAAGCCGCGCGAGCTGGTCTGGCTGCTCGGCATGCTGATCTTCCTGGTGCTGATGGCGGAAGCCTTCATGGGCTACGTGTTGCCGTGGGGCAACATGTCGTTCTGGGGCGCCAAGGTCATCATCTCGCTGTTCGGCGCGATTCCGTGGATCGGCGATTCGCTGGTCGAATGGATCATGGGCGACTATCTGCCGGCGAACGCGACGCTGAACCGCTTCTTCGCGCTGCACGTGATCGCGCTGCCGCTGGTGCTGCTGCTGCTCGTCGTGCTGCATCTGGCTGCCCTGCACGAGGTCGGTTCGAACAATCCGGACGGCGTCGAGATCAAGGAAAAGAAGAAGCCCGACGGCACGCCGCTCGACGGCATCGCGTTCCATCCGTACTACACGGTGAAGGACATCTTCGGCACCGGCTTCTTCCTGCTGATCGCCGCGTTCATCATCTTCTACGCGCCGACCTTCGGCGGCTGGTTCCTCGAGCACGACAACTTCATTCCGGCGAACAATCTCGCCACGCCGTCGCACATCAAGCCGTCGTGGTACTTCACGCCGTTCTACGCGATCGTCCGCATGATTCCGTTCAAGCTGCCGGGCGTGATCGCGATGTTCGGCTCGATCGCCCTGCTGTTCTTCGTGCCATGGCTGGATCGCGGCAAGGTCAAGTCGATCCGCTATCGCGGCCTCGGCTACAAGATTGCGATCGGCCTGTTCGCGGCTTCGTTCGTCATGCTCGCCGCAGTCGGCGCCGGCGTGACCACGGAAGTGATTCCCGAATGGTTCGGCGCCAACGCCGACGTGACCACCCTCGAGAACCTGTTCGGCCGCTTCTGGATGCTGGTCTACTTCGGGTTCTTCCTGTTCCTGTGGGTCTACACGTACTTCGGTTTCGAAAAGACCAAGCCCGTGCCGGACCGGGTGACGATGCATGACTAAGCCCACGAAGAGCCAACCCGTGAAGACCGCCATGCTCCCGAAACTCGCTGCCCTGCTGATGGCTGGCCTCATGACGCTCGGCATCGCCCACGCCTCGGAAGGCGAGGGCCTGCAGGCCGCCAACATCCGCCTCGACGACGTCGCCTCGATGCAGCGCGGCGCGCGTCTGTTCTTCAACTACTGCTCGGGCTGCCACTCGCTGCAGTACCTGCGCTACTCGCGCATGGCCGAGGATCTGCAGCTCGATCCGAAGGACGTCGAGCAGAACCTGATCTTCAACGGCGGCAAGATCGGCGACCACGCGATCAGCCACATGCCGCCGGAGCAGGCGGCTGCCTGGTTCGGCAAGGCGCCGCCGGACCTGTCGCTGGAAGCGCGTGCGAAGGGATCGGACTACATCTACAACTATCTGAAATCGTTCTATCTCGATCCGTCGCGCCCGCTCGGCTGGAACAACACCGTGTTCGCCAACGCGTCGATGCCGAACCCGCTGTGGACGCTGCAGGGCCAGCAGGTGCTCGGGCACGAGGCCGGCGGTGAAGGCCACGAGGCCGGCGCCGGTACGCTCAAGCTGCAGACGCCGGGCAGCCAGACGCCGGAGCAGTTCGACCGCACCGTGCGCGACATCACCGCGTTCCTGCAGTACGCCGGTGAGCCGGCGGCGCTGAAGCGCGAGGCGATGGGCGTGTGGGTGCTGCTGTACCTGGCGTTCTTCACGCTGATCGCCTACCTGCTCAAGCACGAGTTCTGGAAAGACGTGCACTGAGACCCCCGGACGGGCCGGAAAGCCGGCCCGTCCGCGATCTCCCCGGGTACCCCCTCCCGCTCGCCGGCCGGCTTCCGGCCCCCGCGGGCAAGCCCGTCTCCACGCCGCGGCGGACGTCCGGGGCCTCCCTGGGCGCCTAGGCGCGCTGACGGCCGCGTAGTACATTGCGGTCGCGAGGGCTATGCTCCGAACGGGACGGAGGGGGAGACAGAATGGCCTTGAACCAGCGTTCGCGTACCGTGTTGACCTTGTATTCCGCGCGCGACAGCGTGCACTGCCACCGCGTCCGCATGACCTTGGCCGCCAAGGGCGTGACCTACGACCACATCGTGGTCGATCTGGACAACCCGCCCGAGGACCTGCTCGATCTCAACCCGTACAACTCGGTGCCGACCCTGGTCGACCGCGACCTGGTTCTGTACGACACCAGCGTCATCTGCGAATACCTGGACGAACGCTATCCGCATCCGCCGCTGATGCCGGTCGACCCGTTGTCGCGCGCGCGCCTGCGCCTGGCGATCGTGCGCGTCGAGAACGACTGGCTGACGCTGGTGGAGACGATCGAGGCCGGTGGCAAGCCGGCCGACGTGGCGCGCAAGATGCTGCGCGACGATCTGGTCAAGAACGCCGGGGCGTTCAAGGCCTCCAAGTTCTTCCTGAGCCCCGAGATCAGCCTGGCCGACTGCGCGCTGGCGCCGCTGGTCTGGCGCCTGGATTCGCTCGGCGTGCACCTGCCGCGCGAGGCGCAGTCGATCATCGACTACGGCGAGCGCATCTTCCGCAGCCAGGGCTTCGCGCGCAGCATGACGGCCGAGGAAAAGGCGTTGCGCCCATGAAGCCGCTCCCCGAAACTGCATCCTGCCCCTTTCCGAACCTTGCAAGGCTGGCGTGTCCTCGATCGCAATGACTTCCAACCGCCCGTATCTGCTGCGGGCGCTCTACGAATGGATCAGCGACAACGGCTTGACGCCGTACCTGCTGGTCGACGCTGCGGCCGAGAACGTGCGCGTGCCGCCGGGCGCGGCCAAGGACGGGCGTGTCGTGCTGAACATCGCCGGCCGCGCGGTCACCCAATTCGACATCAGCAACGAGCGGGTCGGCTTCCTCGCGCGCTTCGGCGGCGTCAGCCAGGCGGTCTACGTGCCGATGGCGGCGGTGCTGGCGATCTACGCGCAGGAAAACGGTCAGGGCATGATGTTTTCGGCCGACAACTCGCCGACCGAGCCACCGCCGCCTGCGCCACAGCCGGACGAGGCGCCGAAGCGCCCGCACCTGAGGGTGATCAAATAGCTGGGATTGGGGAATCGGGAATCGGGAATCGGGAAAGCGCACGCGCCAGCGCGAGCGGTAGGCCACGCCCGCAGCCTCTTGCGCTAACACCTTAACTCTTGCCGTCATTCCCGCGAACGCGGGAAGCGCTTTTCAACGGCGAAGCCGGTCATCCATTTTGCTTAATCACACGGCAAAAGCCAGATGGATGACCGGCTTTCGCCATTGAAAAGCGCTCCCCGCTCGACCAGCTTCGCTGTTGAATAGCTCTTCGCGGGAATGACGTCAAAAAAGGGGCGGGGCGGGTGCGTTCGGGCTCCAGACACCGAGACTCGCGACGGCGGCTGTTGCGGTGCCGCGCTCGGCCAATCCCGCCTACTGCACCAGCCGCAAATGATTCGGCCGCGCCGCGGCGGCATTCTCGCCCAGCGGCAGGCTCCACGATTCGAGCCGCTGCCCGTTCATGTCCAGGTGGCCGCGATGGCGGTCACTGCCGTCCAGGCTCACCTCGAAACCGTAACGGCGTACGACGGCTGGCAGGCCGTCGCGACGCGCGACGCGCCAGCGCTTCAGCGAGACGGTCTGATCGAGCAGCTGCACGCCGGCTTCGCGGCACAGTTCGCGGCCATGCTGGATCGCCAGCTCGCGCGCGTGAAGCGCATCCATCCACGCCCAGATGGCGAGCGCGATGAGCAGGAGGGATATCCAGGTGCCGAGCATTCCAAGAGTGTGGGGATCGCGGGCACCGCTGACAAGCGGCAGCGCGATACGCCGCGCAGATCGCGTGCGAACTGACGGCTAGAATAGGCGCCGGCCGCTGCGGCTGACGGACTCAGGGGGTCCGATGAAACTGACATTCCCGGGCGGCGAACACGCGCCGCTCGAACTTTCCGAGGGCGTCACGCGGGTCGGCGCCGCCGCCGACTGCGGCATCGTGCTCGCCGTGGCCGGCGTCGCGCCGTATCACGCCGAGCTCGTGCTGAATGCCGGCGCGGCATCGGTGCGGCCGCTGGCCGGCGCGACGGCCACGGTGCTGAACGGGCGCCAGGTCGAGCGCGAAAGCCCGCTCAAATCGGGCGACTTGCTGCTTTTCGGCCGCGTCGGCTGTTCGATCCTCGCCAGCGACCGCCGCCCCGCGGCGGCAGCCGTTCCCGCCGCCGCCAAGGCGCCCGCCGACGACGACGGCCGCACGCGCGTGCGCGCGACGCTGCCGCGCTTCATGCTGCGCGGCGTTTCCGGCGCCACCTTCGGCAAGACCTTCGCGGTGACCGACAATGCCGTGGTCGGACGCCAGCCGGACTGCGACATCGCGGTGCCGGCGGAGGAGATCTCGCGCCATCACGTGCGCCTGCGCGTGACGCCGGAAGGTCTCCTGGTCGAGGACCTCGGTTCGGCCAACGGCACTTTCATCAACGACAAGCGCGTGCAGAGCGGACTGCTCAAGCCCGGCGAGGAACTGCGCCTGGATACCGTGCGCTTCCTGCTGGTGACGCCGGGGATGGACGCGCGGCAGCAGTCGGCGCCTGCGCGTGCGGACGCCGTTCCGGCGGCGCCGGCGACGGGCAAGTCGCCGCTGCCGTGGATCGTAGCCGCGGTGGTCGTGCTGGCCGCAGCGGCAGCGGCCGCGCACTACTATTTCGGCGTCTTCTAGACGCGAGGCACAGCCCGCTCAGGCTTCGACGAGTTCGACGCGCATCGACAGGTCGACGGCGCGCACGTGCTTGGTCAGCGCGCCGATCGAGACGTAGTCGACGCCGGTCTCGGCGATCGCGCGCACGCGCTCCAGCGCGACCGAGCCGGAGACTTCCAGCGGCACGCGTCCGCCGACCTCGGCGACCGCCTGGGCGAGTTCGTGCAGTTCGAATTCGTCGAGCATGATGCGATCGGCGCCGGCCGCGAGCGCTTCGCGCAGCTCGGCGAAATTCTCGACCTCGGTCTCGACCAGCAGGTCCGGATGCAGGGCGCGTGCACGCTGGATCGCGGCGGCGATCGAGCCGGCGGCCGCGATGTGGTTTTCCTTGATCAGCACCGCATCGAACAGGCCGATGCGATGATTCCTTCCGCCGCCGATGCGCACCGCGTACTTCTGCGCGGTGCGCAGGCCGGGCAGCGTCTTGCGCGTATCGAGCACCGTCGTGCGCGTGCCGCGTGCGGCATCGACGTAGGCGGCCGTCGCCGTCGCCGTACCGGACAGGGTCTGCAGGAAGTTCAAGGCCGTGCGTTCGCCGGTGACCAGCGCACGCGCCGCGCCCTCCAGATGACACAGGACGGCGCCGGCGGCGACGCGATCGCCGTCCTTGGCATGCCATTCGATCCGCGTCGACGCGTCGAGCTGGCGGAAGCATTCGTCGAACCACGCGGTACCGCAGAGCACTGCGGCCTCGCGCGTGATGACGCGCGCGCGCCCATGCGCGGCGGCAGGGAGCAGGTCGGCGGTGACGTCGCCGCTGCCGACGTCTTCTTCGAGGGCGCGGCGGACGTCGCGCTCGACGGCTTCGCGCGTGGGGGCGGTCACGGAATCGATCGTCACTTCGAACTCGCTGGGTCGGCGGGACGCGCAGGATAGCAGCGCGGCGGGGCCGGAAACGTCAAGCGGGCGGTGCGGCGGCCGGTTTGGCGTCGTCGTCGTGGGCGCTGCGCAGGCGCGCGACGATCGCGTCGAGCGCGCGGTCGAACAGCGGAACTTCTTCCAGCACGATCGCGCTGCCGCGGCGCAATTCGACCGCCAGCGCAGCGACGGTCTTGTCGCACACCTTGAGGCCGCGCCGGTTCACGAACAGGTACTTCGAGCTGATCGGACTGATCCAGGACAGCTTGGCGCGTTCGCGGTTGTCGCTCTCGTCGACGAATTCGATCCAGCTGCCGACTTTGAGGTCGCGCACCGCCTGGACGAATTCGTCGTCCTCGGCGGCGGCTTCCGCCGGGGCCTCGGCTTCGCCGGAACTCAGCACGACTTCCTCGACCGGACTTTGCGCCGCCGTCGCCGTGGCCGGCGCGGAGGTCTCCGCTGTCGCATCTCCGGACCCGGTATCGCCGGCCACCGCCGTCGGCGTGGCATTGCCGGCGATGACTTCCTTGGCGGTCTTCGTCTCGACCTTCTGGCCGTCGAGCAGGCGCCGGTAGAACTGCGCCAGCTCCTGCATCAGCTGGCGCACGTCGTTGTCATGGTAGGCGACCGTGGCGAGGCCGTGACGCAGCGCCTTCTCCAGCTGCGGCAGCAGCGCGCGCAGGCGCGTGTGCTCGCTTTCGGTGACCTTGGGCTGCGCGCTCCAGACGAACTCGTCGGCGAAGCGCAGCGCGTTCTTCCATTCGTCCGATTCCTCGCCCTGGCGCAGCAGCGTCAAGACCAGGTAGTTCGCCCACGGGCGCGACAGCACGGTATGCACGACCGCCGGCAGGTTGCGCTCGTCGATGCGCTTGAGAATTTCGCGCGCGGCAGTGCGGCGCGCCTCCTGCAGCTTCTCGCGGCCGCGCGTCGCTTCGGCCGCGCGCTGCTCGGCAAGCTCGGCACGCTTGTGGTGCTGGCTCATGAAGTCGCCGAAGGCGGCGAACTCGCGCTCGAACACGCCAACGTCGTCGTCGAAGTCGCGCAGAACCGTTTCGACCGAACTCTTGATGCGGTCGTACAGGCGATGATCGCGGTCGGAGTCCTCCGACCAGCTCTTGCCGGCGTCGGCCAGGGCGTCGAGCAGGCGCCGCGCGGGATGGGACTTCTGCGCGAACAGGTGCTTGTCGACGATCGCGACCTTGAGGTACGGGATCTGCAGGCGGCCGAGCAGGGCCTGCATCTGCGCCGGCAGGTTGCGGTCCTGCAGGATGTATTCGAACAGCATGCCGACGAGATCGATGGTGTCTTCGTCGGCCGTCGACACGCGGCGCTCGCGCGCATCGTCGGACAGCTTGCTGACCTGGTCGAGCAGCTCGCGCTTGATCTGCTGCACGGCCTCGGCGGCGTCGGAGACGCTGTCGGCCCTGGCCTGCACGGCCATCGACTGGTTCTGCAGGATCGTCAGCGCGCTCAGCAGGTCGGTCGGACTGAGGCCGGGCAAGCCGAGGCCGCCTCCGCGCTCGCCGCCGGCCGCTACGTAGCCGGACGCGCCGGCGTCGCCGTGGCGGCTCGCGAGCAGCGAACGCAGCGTGCTGTAGATCTCGGCCTGCAGTCCGGCCGTGGCCGGGTCGTAGTAGCCGCCCTGGCCGCCGGCATCGCCTTGCGCCATGTCGCCGGCCGCATGCGCATCGGCATTGCCGCCGGCTGCCGTGCCGGTACCGCGCGGGCGATCGCCCTGCGGCAGCACGTGGCGGATCTGCGGCAGCACGCCGGCGCGGATCAGTTCGACGTTGACTTCGTCGTAGACGGGCTCGAGCCCGGCCATCACGTAGCGGTCGAACAGCTTGTAGATGATCAGCTTGACCTGGATGTTGACTTCGAACTCGCGGATCGCGTTGCGGAACGCATTGCCGAGCGCGGCCGGTCCGATCGGATTGCTGGCGTCTTCGACCTTGCCGCCGCCGCTGATCACGGCAAGGCGCTGGTTGACCTGGTACAGCGCACGCTGGAGGCGATTCTCGGCTTTCGCGACCATGCTGGTGACGGCGAGCGATTCCTCCAGCTCGACGTCGTCGACCAGCGAGAGCCCCGCATTGATCGCCTGCGGCGCGACTTCCGGCTTGACCGCCTTCAGCTTGCCGTCGGCGAAATCGCCGAAGGCCTTGGTCGCCTGTTCCTGGAACAGGCGTTCGACGAGCTGGCGCTTCTTGCGCACCTCGCGCATGCCGTCGAAGTATTCGGTCTGGATCGCGTTGCTGCCGGCGCGCTCGGCCAGGTCGAACAGCGCGTCGTCGACGTTCTCGAACAAGGTTCCGACGAGACCGTTGATGCGCTTGAGCGAAATGCCGCGCACCAGCTTGAGCAGGTCGCCCAGGCGATCGGTGCCGCCCGCAACAGGCTGGCGCTGTTGCAGCTCGACGACATTCGGAGGCGTGTCCTTGGCGGCGGTCATCGTGGCTGTGAATACCCGGCAGTCGTCGCCACCCGCGGCCGCGGGAGACGAACGCCGCCATCATAAGCGGACGCTATTTGTGGATTGTGATACTGGTCACGCCTGCTCGCCAGCGACACGGTCAATGCCTCGGAAAATCACCCAGTTGCGCCGTCGCGATCGCCGCATCGGCGAGCATGATCGGAATATCGTCCTCGACGCGGTAGATGGTGCGCCCGTCGCGCGTGATCAAGCCGGCCGTCACCCCCGTGCCGATGCGCGTGCCGCCGGCGTCGGCGACCTCGCTCTGGGCGATCGCGCGGTTCAGCGCGGCCAGTTCGCCGTCGTCGAGCAGGCGTACCGGCAGTTTCGTGGTCGGGCAGCAGAGGATGTCGAGCAGGCGCTTGTCCATGTTTTTTGAGACGTATGTGCCGATTCAGGGGCGGTGGGAATACGCGTACAATAGCGATTTGCGCGTGCAACGACCATGACAGAAGGTTCGACCTCGCCGCGGATCGGCGTCGTGATGGGCTCCCGCTCGGACTGGGAGACGATGCGGCACGCGGTGGAAACCCTGGAGCGCCTCGGCGTCGCCTGCGAAACGCGCGTCGTATCGGCGCATCGCACGCCCGACTTGCTGTTCGACTACGCGGCCACCGCCGTGCAGCGCGGCCTTGCCGCCATCATCGCCGGCGCCGGCGGAGCGGCGCATCTGCCCGGCATGCTCGCCGCGAAGACGCGCCTGCCGGTACTCGGCGTGCCGGTGCAGTCGCACGCGCTGAACGGCCTCGATTCGCTGCTGTCGATCGTGCAGATGCCGGCCGGGATTCCGGTCGCGACGCTCGCCATCGGGCGCGCCGGCGCGGTCAATGCGGCGCTGCTGGCCACGGCCATCCTGGCGACGACCGATGCCGCGCTCGCCGCGCGCTTGGACGCGTTCCGCGCCGAACAGACCGAGAACGTGCTGGCCAATCCCGATCCGCGCACGACGGCATGAACACGATCGGTATCCTGGGCGGCGGCCAGCTCGCCCGCATGCTCGCTCTTGCCGGCGCTCCGCTCGGCCTGCGCTTTCTCGTCGTCGACAGCGCGCCCGATGCCTGCGCCAGCCAGGTCGCGCCGCTGGTGCGCGCCGACTGGCGCGATTTCGACACGCTCGAAGACTTCGCGCGGCGCATCGACGTGGCCACCTTCGATTTCGAGAACGTGCCGGCCGATACGGCCGACTGGCTGACCGCACACACGCAGGTGTTCCCGAATCCGCGCGCGCTCGCGGTGGCGCAGGATCGCCTCGCCGAGAAGACGCTGTTCCGCGAGATCGGACTCGACACGCCGGCATTCGCAGCGGTCGACAGCCGTGCCGATCTCGATGCGGCCATTGCGACGATTGGCTTGCCGGCCGTGCTGAAGACGCGCCGCCTCGGCTACGACGGCAAGGGCCAGGCCGTATTGCGCGCGCCGGCCGATGCGGATGCGGCCTGGGCCGCGCTCGGCGGCACGCCGCTGATCCTCGAATCGTTCGTGCCGTTCGAGCGCGAGGTGTCGGTGATCGCGGTGCGCTCGCGCAACGGCGAATTTCGTCACTACCCGCTGACGCAGAACTGGCATGCCAGCGGCATCCTTTCGGCCAGCCTCGCGCCGGCGCCGCACGCCGGCGCGCTCGAGCAGGCTGCGGTCGCGCATGCGCGCGCGCTGGCCGAACGTCTCGACTATGTCGGCACCTTCGCGCTCGAGCTGTTCGTGCAGGGCGGTCGCCTGCTCGGCAACGAGATCGCGCCGCGCGTGCACAATTCCGGCCACTGGACGATCGAGGGCGCGATCTGCAGCCAGTTCGAGAACCATTTGCGCGCGGTGCTCGGCCTGCCGCTCGGCGACACGGCGGCACGCGGCCCGAGCGTGATGCTGAACTGGGTCGGCGAACTGCCGTCGGCCGACGCGGTGCTGCGCGAGAGCGATGCGCACTGGCACGACTACGGCAAGGAGCCGCGCGCCGGCCGCAAGGTTGGCCACGCGACCGTGTGCGCACGCGATGGCGGCGAGATGCGCGATCGGCTGGATCGGCTCGGGCGGGCGCTCGGCCGCGTGGAGCAGGTGGCGCCGGTGATTGCGGCGCTGGCTTCGGGCCAGGCTTCGCCGTGAATTCCAAACCCCACAAGCACGAAGACCGCCCGAAGGCGGCCTTGCGTGTCGAAGCCGTGCGCGCCGCGGCCGGCGCGAGCGATCAGGACATCTGGCTCGCCGCGAAATCCCAGTTGACCAGGTTCCAGAACGCCTCGAGATATTTCGGGCGCGCGTTGCGGTAGTCGATGTAGTAGGCGTGTTCCCACACGTCGCAGGTCAGCAGCGGACGGTCGGCACCGGTGATCGGCGTGCCGGCGTTCGAGGTGCTGGCGAGCGCGAGGCCGCCGTCCGGACGCTGCACCAGCCAGCCCCAGCCGGAGCCGAAGGTACCCACGCTGGTCTTGGTGAATTCGTCCTTGAACTGGGCGAAACCGCCGAACGCCTTGTTGATCGCATCGGCCAGGCGCCCGCTGGGCTCGCCGCCGCCGTTCGGCTTCAGGCAGTTCCAGTAGAACGTGTGGTTCCAGATCTGCGCGGCGTTGTTGAACATGCCGCCGGACGACTTGCGGATGATCTCCTCGAGGCCGAGGTTCTCGAATTCGGTGCCCTTGATCTGGTTGTTGAGGTTGGTGACGTAGGTCTGGTGGTGCTTGCCGTAGTGATAGTCGATGGTTTCCGCGGAAATGTGCGGAGCCAGCGCATCGCGCGCCCAGGGAAGCGCGGGAAGTTCGATCGCCATGCGGGTTCTCCTTGCCGTTGGGTTAGGAAGATCGTTCGAAGGGTCGTTCAGTCTATGGAGTTGTGTCTTGCCAAATCAACCGCATAGTCCGAGCTGGTAACATTGGCCCATCCGCGCCGAACAGCGCCTGTATACAAGTACCGAGTCTTCCATGGACGTCATCGAACGCATCAAGTCCACCGTCGGGGCGCACCCGATCGTGCTTTTCATGAAGGGCACGCCGCAGTTCCCGATGTGCGGCTTCTCCAGCCGCACCGCGCAGGCGCTCAAGGCCGTCGGCGCGAGCTATCACTCCGTCAACGTGCTCGAGGACCCGGAAGTCCGCGCGAACCTGCCGCGCTATTCGAACTGGCCGACGTTTCCGCAGCTGTTCATCCACGGCGAGCTGATCGGCGGTTGCGACATCGCGCTGGAGCTGTACGAATCGGGCGAGCTGGAACGCCTGGTTCAGGACACGCAGAAGGTCTGAGCGTGCTCGCGCTCCTACGTCCGGCGGACGGCACGCTGTCGCCCGCGAGCGGTTCGCTGCGCGATCGCGTCGTGCTGGTTGCCGGAGCGACCGGCGGTCTCGGCCGCGCGACGGCCTTGGCCGCGGCCGGCGCGGGAGCGACCGTCGTGCTGCTCGGCCGCAAGGTGCGCGCGCTCGAGGGCGTCTACGACGAGATCGAGAAGTCCGGCGGCGCCAAGCCCGCGCTGTATCCGATGGACCTCGCCGGTGCGACACCGAAGGACCACGCCGATCTCGCGGCCGCAATCGAACGCGAGTGCGGCCGCCTCGACGGCATCGTGCATGCCGCCGCGCAGTTCGACAGCCTGCAGCCGTTCGAGCAGCAGACCCCGGAGGAATGGACGCGCGTGCAGCAGGTCAACGTGACTGCGCCGTTCCTGCTGACCGGCGCCTGCCTGCCGCTGCTCAAGCGCTCCGGCGACGCTGCGATCGTGTTCGTGTTCGACGACATCGAGCGCGTCGGCAAGGCATTCTGGGGCGGCTACGGCGTCGCCAAGCACGCCCTGCAGGGCCTGGCTTCGATCGTGCACCAGGAAACCGAAAGCTCGAACGTGCGTACGCACGCCGTTCTGCCGGGACCGATGCGCACGACCTTGCGCCGCGCGGCGTACTATGGCGAGGACACCTTGAGTCACCCGGAGCCCGGCCACGCCGCGGCGGCCATCGCGTGGTTGCTCGGCGATGCGCACGACCTGCGCGGCAGGACGCTCGATTTGCGCTGAAGCGGGTGCCGGTGCGGGTCGGGTGTCGCCGGGCGGCAAACGCGATTGATTTTCCGCTTCCTTCCGGACGGTTTTTCGTCGGACGAAAGGGTTGGGGGTGAAAGCGAGTTCCACGGGTGACGTCGCGCCACGCGCGACGTCGTTGTATCACAGAGGCGCGCGGCGGGAGTTTTCTTGGAAAGTTCGATGAGCACGCTGTCGGCGGGCGTCCTGCTGTTCCTGATCATGGATCCGGTCGGCAACATCCCGCTGTTCCTCAGCGTGCTGAAGAACGTCGCGCCGGATCGGCGCATGTTCGTGATCGTGCGCGAGATGATGATCGCGCTGGTCACGCTGTTCGCGTTCCTGTTCGGCGGGCAGTACCTGCTGCATTTCCTGCAGCTCAAGCAGGAATCGGTCAGCATCGCCGGCGGCATCATCCTTTTCATCATCGGCGTGCGCATGATCTTCCCGCCGCACCACGGCATCTTCGGCGACGACGACGAGGAGCCGTTCATCGTCCCGCTGGCGATCCCGGCCGTCGCCGGTCCGTCCACCATCGCCGCCGTCATGCTGCTGGCCAACAGCGCACCCGGCCGCACGGTCGACTGGAGCCTGGCGCTGCTGGTCGCCTGGCTGCTGACCGCGCTGATCCTGATGTCCTCGACCTTCCTCTTCCGCATCCTCGGCACGCGCGTGCTGACCGCGATGGAGCGGCTGATGGGCATGCTGCTGGTCGCCTTGTCCGTGCAGATGTTTCTGGACGGTGTCGTCGCCTACGTACGTCTTGCCGCACACCCGTGAACGGGTGCACGCTGGGCGTACCACGAAGTTGTAACAATGGAGCGCTAGCGTGCTCCAGCCATCGTCGGGGGATGCGCCTTGATCAGTGTTGAACGCAGCTTCTACGGGAAATTCCCACGATTCGCCGAAGGCAAGGCGCGCGTGTTCGCGCAGCCGGTCGTCGAGTTCCTGCGCCGCGTCGTCTGCGAGGAACGCATCAACGCGATCCTCAGCAAGGGCGCCGCGCTGACCGGATTCGATTTCGTCGAACTCGTGCTCGACGAGCTCAAGATCAGCTACAGCGTGGCCAATACCGATCGCGAGAACATTCCGGTCGAGGGGCGCGTCGTCATCGTCGCCAACCACCCGCTCGGCGCGCTCGATGCGCTGGCCTTGATCCAGCTGGTCGGGTCGGTGCGGCGCGACGTCAAGGTGCTCGCCAACGACGTGCTGATGCAGCTCGAACCGCTGTCGCCGCTGTTCCTGCCGCTGCCGGTGTTCAGCAACGGCAGTTCGCTCGCCGGCATGCGCGAGGCCTACCGCGCGCTCGAACGCGAGGAGGCGATCATCGTATTCCCGTCCGGCGAGGTTTCGCGCATGCGCCCGCAAGGCGTGCGCGACCTGGAGTGGTCGCCCGGATTCGCGCGGCTCGCGCTGAAGACCGGCGCGCCGGTGCTGCCGGTGCATATCGCCGCGCACAACTCGCCGATGTTCTACGGCGTTTCGATGCTGGCCAAGCCCCTTGCCGCGCTGCTGCTCGCGCGCGAGATGTTTGGTGCCGCGAACGCGCGGATCGGCTTCCAGGTCGGCGAGATCGTCACGGCCGACGCGCTGACGCGCGAGACCGAAAAGCCTGAACAGATCGCCAAGCACATGCGGCGGCACGTCTACCGGCTGGCACAGCGCCGGCCGACCGTGTTCCCGACCTCCGCCGCGGTCGCGCATCCGGAATCGCCGCTCGCCGTGCGCCGTGCACTGCGCGATGCCGAGGTCCTTGGCCAAACCAACGACGGCAAGCAGATCCTGCTGCTCGACGCGCGCGCCGATTGCCCGGCGCTGCGCGAGATTGGCCGCCTGCGCGAAGTGGCGTTCCGCCGCGTCGGCGAAGGGACCGGCGCGCGTCGCGATCTCGACGCCTTCGACGCGTACTACCGGCACCTGGTGCTGTGGGACGAACCGGCGCTGGCGATCGTTGGTGCCTACCGGCTCGGCGAGGCGGGGACGATCCTGCGCGAGCGCGGTCTCACGGGCCTGTATTCGGCCAGCCTGTTCGACTACGCCGATCATGCGCACGACTTCCTGCCGCACGCGGTCGAACTCGGGCGCAGCTTCGTGCAGCCAGCGTACTGGGGTTCGCGCAGCCTGGACTATCTCTGGCAAGGCATCGGCGCCTACCTGCGCACGCGGCCGCAGATCCGCTATCTGTTCGGGCCGGTCAGCCTGAGCGCGTCGATACCGGCCGAGGCACGCGAGTGGATCGTGCACTTCCACCGTCACTACTTCGGCGACGACAACCCGATCGCTCGCGCACGCAATCCGTTCGTGATCTCCAACGAAGTCGCCGAAGCCGCGCGCGCGTCGTGGAGCGGGCGCACGATCGGCGAAGGCCTGTCGGTGCTCAAGCAACGCCTGACGGCGCTCGATGCGCAACTGCCGATGCTGTATCGGCAGTACGCCGACCTGTGCGAGCCCGAAGGCGTCCGTTTCTTCGATTTCGGCGTGGACCCCGCTTTCGGCGGCTGCGTCGACGGCCTGGTGCGGCTCGATCTTGCGTACTTGCGCGCGACCAAGCGCGCGCGCTACGTCGACCGCGTTTCCTAGCGTTCGCGCCGGCGGCAGCGCACCCGCGTCGGTGAAGACTGCCGCGCGATCGAGCAATCGCGTGAGCCCGCTGCTGCGCAGCATTTGCCGCTCCAACCGCGACGCCGGTTCGGCGCGCGCCTCTTCTCCCACTTGTAAGCTGCACGTAAATCCTCGGTAAAGATCGGGTCGTTCGTTATAAATTCGTCATTCCTTCGCCCCAGACTGCGGTAATCAACCGCTACTGCAGAGCAGCATCGTGCTGCTGTCTGCCTGGGTTTCGTCGATTCCGCTGCGCGCTGGCTGTCCGCTTCGGACTGCCCTGGGGGCACGGCTTCGGAACGACGTAAGCATTCACCGATGACGACAAAGGCCCCTATGAACCATCAATTCCGCAGACGACTCCTGCCGTGCCTGATCGGCTCGTGCCTGGCGAGCTCCGTTTCCTTCGCGCAGGACGCGTCGGTCCCGCTACACACGCAGCTGGTGGGGAGCGATGCCCAGCCTGAAGGCGGCACCGACGCAGCGAAAGCCGCTGCGCAGCGGCCTAATCCGTCCAGCACGTCGAATACGACGAACTCGAACGACACCCAGCGTGGACAGGAACTGTCGGCGATCATCGTCAGCGGCAAGACCGAAGCGATCGGCGGCGGTTTGATGACGGTGCAGACGGCACCGACGGCGGTGTCGACGGTCTCGCGCGAGGCGATCACCAAGGCGTCCCCGGGCAGCAACTTCACCCAGCTGATCCAGACGATCCCAGGCGTCGACGCATCGACCGACGACATCACCGGCCTCGCCAACGGCAACTACAGCCTGCGCGGCTACACCTCGTCGGAAATCGGCGTCACCGTCAACGGCGCGCCGGTCAGCGACTCGGGCAGCTACAGCATCTATGCAACCGAATACGGCGATGGCGAGAACCTCAGTGACATCACCGTGCTGCAGGGGCGTCCGGACCTCGATCTGCCGAACTCTGGTTCGGCCGGCGGCAACATTGGGTGGTCGACGATCGATCCGACGCACGATTTCAACGTGTACGCCGCGCAGAGCCTCGGCAACAACAGCTACAGCCGCAGCTTCATCCGCGTGAACACCGGCGACATCGGACCGGTGCGTTCGTGGCTGTCGTATTCGTCGAACGACGCGGACCTGTGGCGCGGCTTCGGATCGCTCGACGTCACCAAGGTCGACGGCAAGTCGATCTGGACGATCGACGACCAGAACTCGATCAGTGCGTCGCTGCAGTACAACCACCAGCTCAACTACCAGTACTACGGCGTCAGCAAGGCGCAGGTCGCGCAGAACGGCTACGACTTCAGCTACGTGCCGTTCAACCCCAATTCCTCGTCCAACAGCAACGCATGGATGCTGCATGGCAATCCGTTCGACAGCGCGATGCTGAGCCTCGACGGCGAATTCCACATCACCGACAGCATCCACCTCTCGGTGATCCCGTACTTCTGGTACGGCGACGGCGGCGGCGGTGGCGGCGCCACGGCGACCGAGAGCACGCAGACGACGAACCAGTATCTGTACGTCAACCAGGACTTGAACGGCGACGGCGTCGTCACCGACGGCAAGAAGGTTTCGGTCTACAGCTTCAGCCAGACGACCACCTGGCGCCCCGGCATCATCGCGAAGTTGAACCAGGACCTCGGCGCGAACGACAGCCTCGAATATGGCGTGTGGTACGAAGAGCCGCGCCAGGCGCAGAACCAGAACTTCAGCACGATCAATCCGGCAACAGGCTTTCCGGACAGCTTCTGGGCGGATGGCCACTACCTCTACTACCCGAACGGCAAGCAGCAGTACGCGTACCTGCAGTACACCGATACCAAGGTCGAGAAGGCGTTCGTGACCAACACGTGGACGCCGACCGACCACTGGACGCTCGAAACCGGCGTCGCCTATCTGCATGCCGAACGTGGCGGTTTCGACTATCAGAAGCCCGACGCCGCCGTCGGCAGCGCGAGCAACACGCAGTCGTTCATCGCGGTCGATGCATCCTGGAACAAGGTGCTGCCGACCGCGGCCCTGAAGTTCGCGCCGGACGAGCACAACCAGTTCTACGCGAGCATCGGCGAGACGTTCCGCGTGCCGACGAACTCCAGCCTCGCCTTGAACGGCATCGCCAGCGTCGACACCGTGCCGGAAACCGCATGGACGACCGACCTCGGCTGGCGCTTCTACGACGAAAAGTTCGCCGTCAGCGCCGACATCTACAACAGCAACTTCCGCAACAAGCAGCTGACCGGCTTCGACGAGACCGCGAATGCGACGATCTACACGAACTTGCCGAAATCGAAGCTGCAGGGCTTCAACGGCGAGGCGAGCTACGCGGTAACCGACTCGGTCAAGACCTACCTGTCCTACACCTACACCAAGGCGACGTCGGAAACGAATCTGTTCGGCGGCAGCGGCGACGGTACGTACTACACGGACGGCAAGCAGTTGCCGAACACGCCGCGCAACATGGTGCGCGGGTATGTCGAGTACAACCACGGCCCGGTGTGGGCTGCGCTGATCGGACAGTACAGCAGTTCGCGCTGGGGTGATTTCTCCGACACCGAGAAGGTCGGTGGCTACACGACGTTCAATCTCAATGCCGGCTACAAGTTCCCCGACTTCGCGATGATCCACGAGCCCTTCATCAAGCTCAATGTATTCAACCTGGGAGACAAGCGCGCCTTCACCAACGCGAACGGCTTGACGTTCCTGGCTTCGAACCCAGGCGGCGCGATCAAAGATCCGAATACCGGTGACGCGCTGTACGCGTCGGCGCCGTACTACAGCCTCCTGCAGCCGCGCGCCTTCGTACTGACGGTCGGCGGCACGTTCTTCTAGCGTTCCCGCGTCTTGTAAAGATGGCCGTATAGAAGGCCGGCATCCTCTGGATGCCGGCCTTTTTCTTGGCCGTGCCGGCAGGCGGGCAGCCTTCATGTCGCTGACATCGTTCTGTCATCGGTGGGGCGCGGCGCTTCGTCCGCCGCCTGGACCGTCGTCGCGTCACGCCGGAGTCAACGCGCTAAAAACAGCGCGAAACGGCGCTGCCATGCGGTTTTCGCCTCGTTTCCCCGGAGTTGTGGCTTGGTGCGGCGCACCAGACTCGGGCGATATGTTATAAATCCGTCATCCGGACTGGTTAAACTTCCATTCATATCGCCGGGGTGGATTGCTGGGCGCCCCGACGAGATGGCCAGCCGAAGCTGTTTCGACGAAACCCCGTGCGGATGCACCGGGCGGTCGAACGGCCGGCTGGGCGTTTCAATTCCGTTGACAATTGTTGGGGACAATCGATGAATACGCCACTTCGTATGCGGCTTTTGCCGTGGGTGATCGCTTCTCTTTTTGCGGCGTCCAGCGCGTTTGCGCAGAACACGTCGTCCTCGTTGAGCGGTCGTATTCTCGACGGCGCAGGCAAGCCGGTGGCGGGCGCGACCGTCGAAATCGTGCACGTGCCGTCCGGTACGTCGCGCACGGTCGTCACCGATGCCGAAGGCCGCTACTCCGCGCAGGGCCTGCGCGTCGGCGGCCCGTTCGAAGTCAAGGCGTCCGGCGCGGGCGGCAGCGCCGACCAGCCCGACCTGTACCTCAAGCTTGCTGAAGACACCACGCTGAACCTGACCATCGGCGCGGCCGCGAATACGACCGAGCTGACCGGCGTCACCGTCACCGCAGCCGCGCCGGGCGCGATCTTCCAGGCGGACAACAAGGGCATCAGCACGAACATCTCGCAGGCACAGCTCAAGGTGGTGCCGAATCCGGATCGCTCGATCCAGGCGATCGCGCGACTCGATCCCTTCATCGTCCTGACCAACAACAACAGCGCCGGCGGCCTCGTGCAGATCAGCGCGCTCGGCCAGAACAACCGCTACAACAACATCATGATCGACGCGGTGCCGACGAACGACTCGTTCGGCCTCGAAGCCAACGGCCTGCCCGCGCTGAACCAGCCGATCTCCTACGACGCGATCGAGGAATACAACATCTCGACGGCGAACTACGACGTCACCGCGAAGCGTTCGGTCGGCGCGAACATCAACATCGTCACCAAGAGCGGTACCAACGACTTCCACGGTTCGGCTTACTACGCCTACACGAACAACGACGACTTCACCGGCGAAGACCACAACGGCAACGACTTCACCGGCTACACGGCGAAGAAGACCTACGGTGCGACGTTCAGCGGCCCGCTGATCAAGGACACGCTGTTCTTCTTCCTCGGCTACGAAGAGTCCAAGCTGCTGGCGCCGGCGCCGGATTACGGTCCGATCGGCTCTGCGCACGGCAACATCGTTCCGGTCACGCAGGACCAGCTGGACCAGATCATCGACATCGCGCGCGGCTACGGCATGACGCCGGGCGATCTCAACGCGTCGAATGCGAACCAGGACGAAAAGAAGTACCTGGCCAAGCTCGACTGGAACATCACCGACGGACATCGCCTGAGCTTCCGCGCGTCGCAGACCAAGGGCGACCAGCCGATCATCCAGGGCAACTTCACCGGCTCGCGCCCGGCGCTGGGCCTTTCCAGCTACTGGTACGACCAGCACCGCGACCTCAAGCAGTTCGTCGCCAACCTCTACGACGACTGGACCGACAGCTTCTCGACCGAGGCCTCGGTGTCGTATGCCAAATACGATTCCACACCGAGCACGCTCGCCGACCAGCCGATGGTGCAGGTCTACATCAACAACGATCCGTCGACCACCAATCCGAGCGTCTACCTCGGCGAGGACCAGTTCCGCCACTACAACGTGCTCGGCGTGAAGACCTGGAACGCGTTCTTCGCCGGCAACTGGTTCCTCGGCGACCACACGATCAAGGCCGGCGCCGACTTCCAGCGCGACAACATCTACAACCTGTTCGGCCGTACCGAGTTCGGCTCGTACGTGTTCAACAGCATCGCCGACTTCCAGGCCGGCAACTATTCGAGCTACACGCTGTACCAGCCGGCGCCGGGCTACTCGCTCAACGATATCGCGGCGAAGTGGCGTCTGGATCAGTGGGGCTTCTTCGCGCAGGACACCTGGCAGGTCACGCCGCAGCTGTCGTTGACCTACGGCTTGCGCATCGACATGCCCGAATCGCCGGACAAGCCGATCGCCAACCCGGCGTTCCAGAGCGCATTCGGCATCGCGAACAACTCCACGGTCAGCGGCAATGCCGTATGGGAACCGCGCGTGTCGTTCAACTACACGTTCGACACCGAGCGCCCGACCCAGCTGCGCGGCGGCATGGGCATCAGCCAGAGCGTGACACCGGGCGTGTGGCTGTCCAATCCGTTCACCAACAACGGCGTGACGCTGACCAGCGCGACCTCGCGCAGCGGTACGTTCAATCCGAACCCGTACACGCAGCAGCTGCCGCCGGGTTCGCCGCCGGCACCCGAAGTCGACGTCGTCGACAAGAACTTCGAGCTGCCGACCGTGCTGAAGATGAGCCTCGGTTTCGACCGCGAGCTGCCGTGGTGGGGCCTGGTGTTCTCGGCCGACTACGCGCATCTGCAGAACCAGAACGCGATCATCTACAAGAACCTCAACCTGCCGAAGGCGAACGGTCTTCTGCCGGATGGCCGCACCAACTACTGGAGCAACCCGAACTACAACTTCGACACGGGTCGCGGTCCGAGCGGGCAGGCAGCGGGCAATCCGAACTTCTACGACGTGGTGCTGCTGACCAACAGCAACGAGGGCAAGGCCGACTACCTCTCGCTGACCTTGAGGAAGCCGTTCAACGAGAACCTGTTCGGCAGCGTCTCGGCCGTGTTCGGCCGCGCCACCGACGTCAACTCCGGCGTCGCTTCGCAGGCGACGACGAGCCTCAACAACAACGCGGTCTACAATCCGAACGAAGACAAGGCCTCGCCGAGCAACTACGACGTGCGCCAGCGCCTGCTCGCTTCGTTGACCTGGCAGCACAAGTTCTTCGGCGACTATTCGACCAGCGTGTCGGGCGTGTACGACGGCCACACCGGCCAGCGCTACAGCTGGGTGTCCGGCACCGACATCAGCGGCCTGTGCTACGGCAGTTCGACGAACTGCCCGTACGGCCTGATCTACATCCCGCGTCCGGGCGATGTCGAATTCGCCAACGGCACCAGCGACATCGTCAAGCAGCAGTTCTTCGACTTCATCAAGAACAATCCGTACCTGAAGGATCACCAGGGCGGCGTCGCCGGCCGCAACGGCGCGCATGCGCCGTGGGTCAACCGCATCGACCTCAGCCTGAAGCAGGAAATCCCCGGATTGTTCGCCGGCAACAAGGGCGAGATCCGCTTCGACTTCTACAACGTGCTGAACATGCTCAACAAGAAGTGGGGCGACATCTACGACATCGACTACCCCTACCAGCGCACGCTGGCGAACGTGGTCGGCGTCGACCCGGTCACCGGCAAGTACGTCTACGCGCTGCCGACGGCCGGCGGCAACTACGCGCCGGGCCAGTACAAGTACGAGAACGACAAGGCGCAGTCGGTGTGGCAGGTGCTGATCACCGTGCGCTACACGTTCTGACGAAGACCGCTTCGTCCAACCGAACGGCCGGCCTTGTGCCGGCCGTTTTGTTTTTGCGCCGCGCACTTGACCATCGCCGCGCGGACTGGCATTGGTAGCGGCCCCTACTGCGTGAACCGGACGAAAGCATGAGCACGGAGCCGATTTCCAACCCGCCACCGACCCGGCCCAACACCGTCAGCGCGCGCATTTCGCCGGCCGCATCGGGCCTCGACGTGCTCTCGCGCCACGAAGTCGCGCGCCTGCGCGACGCCGGCGCCGGCGGACTGCACGAGCTGCTGCGCCGCTGCGCGCTCGCGGTGCTGACCCAGGGCAGCGTCAGCGACGACGCGCGCGCGCTGCTGGAGCGCTACCCGGATTTCGACGTGCAGATCCTGCAGCAGGATCGCGGCGTCAAGCTCGAACTGATCAACGCGCCGGCCGATGCCTTCGTCGACGGCCAGATCATCCGCGGCGTCAACGAGCTGTTGTTCGCGGTCGTGCGCGACATCGTCTACATCGCCACGCAGATCGATGCCGGCAGCTTCGACCTGACCGATTCGCCCGGCATCACGCACGCGGTATTCGAGATCCTGCGCAACGCGCGCGTGCTGCGTCCGAACGTCGACCCGAACCTCGTCGTCTGCTGGGGCGGCCACTCGATCGGCCGCGAGGAATACCTCTACACGAAGAAGGTCGGCTACGACCTCGGCCTGCGCGCCTTCGACATCTGCACCGGTTGCGGACCCGGCGCGATGAAGGGACCGATGAAGGGCGCGACGATCGCGCATGCGAAACAGCGCCGCCGCACCAACCGCTACATCGGCATCACCGAGCCCGGCATCATCGCAGCCGAGTCGCCCAATCCGATCGTCAACAACCTGGTGATCATGCCGGACATCGAGAAGCGCCTCGAGGCTTTCGTCCGCATCGCCCACGCGATCATCGTGTTCCCCGGCGGCGTCGGCACCGCCGAGGAGATCCTCTACCTGCTCGGCATCCTGCTGCACCCGGACAACGCGAGCCTGCCGTTCCCGCTGATCTTCACCGGCCCGCGCGAATCGGCCGCGTACTTCGAGCAGATCGACCGCTTCCTGCGTCTTTCGCTCGGCGAGGATGTGGCCAGGCACTACAAGATCGTCGTCGACGATCCGAGCGAGGTCGCGCGCCAGGTGCGCAAGGGAATCGAACGCGTGCGCCACTACCGGCTCGACAACAAGGACGCGTTCTTCTTCAACTGGGCGCTGCACGTCGAGCGCGAATTCCAGCTGCCGTTCCAGCCGACGCACGCCGCGATGGCCGCGCTGAACCTGCATCGCAACCAGCCGCCTCATCGGCTCGCCGCGGACCTGCGCCGCGCGTTTTCCGGCATCGTCGCCGGCAACGTGAAGGAGGAGGGCATGCGCGCGATCGAGAAATACGGTCCGTTCGAGATCAACGGCGACCGCGACATCATGCAGGCGCTGGACCAGCTGCTCGCCAGCTTCGTCGCGCAGCAGCGCATGAAGCTGCCGGGATCGCGCTACGTGCCGTGTTATCGCATTTATGCGTCGTGAAGAGTGAGCCGAGGGCGGAGAGAAAAGCCTGAAACACGGAGCACACGGAGCACACGGAGAAAAAATCCAGACACGCGGATTGTTCGGCTGGAAGGGGCAGCGCGAAAGCCCGGCGGCCAGAAGCTCGGGCTCTTTCGGAGACGAGCGCACCGCGAGCCTTGACCCGACAAATTCTTCCTTCTCCGTGTGCTCTGTGTGCTCCGTGTTTCAATCTTGAAGCTTTACACCCTCACCCCGGCGGCTTCGCCGCTACCGCCGTGCGCGCGGCGACCGTTTCGCGCGCGGTGATCTGCACCTTCTGTCCGGCCGCGAGGCGCTCGGCGCCGCGCACGACGACGAGATCGCCTGCTTTCAGTGCGCCATCGACGGCCGTCAGTTCGCCGTCGCTGGCGCCGGCTTTCACCGTGACGCGTTCGCTGGCGCCGTCGCCGCCGACGCGCACCACGTAGCTGCCGTCCGCACGCACGACGAGCGCGTCGCGCGGCACCGCCATCGTCTGTGCGACCTCGCGTTCGGGCAGTGCGACTTCGACGGCGCTGCCGACCAGCAGCGGTGTGTCCTTCAACGCGATGCGCAGCTCGAACTGGCGCGAGCGTTCCTCGCCGACCGGCACGACCGCGCGCACGCGCGCCTTCGTCTGGCGGTCTCCGGCGCGCACGCCCAGCTCCATCTCTGGCCGCACCGTCGCTGCGAGCGCGAGCGGCGCCTGCACGCGTGCTTCGAGATTGGCGGTGTCGACCAGGTGCGCGATCGCCGCTCCGGTCGCGACGAACTCGCCGCGCTGCGCCAGGCGTTCGCTGACGACGCCGGGGAACGGCGCGCGCACTTCGGTCTGTTCGAGGTCGTACTGGACGGTGCGCACGCGCGCCTCGGCCTGGCGCAGCTGCGCGGCGTACTGCGTAGCCTGCGCGCGTGCTTCGTCGAGCTGGTTGGCGGCGATGCTTCGGGTGGCGACGAGTTTCTCCAGGCGGTCGGCCTGCCGCCCGGCCAGTTCGCGTTGCGCCTTGATCCGCTCGACCTCGCTGCGCGCGTCCTCCAGGCGGAGCCGGATCGCCTGGTCTTCGAGCTTGGCGACGCGGTCGCCGGTCTTCAGGCGCGTACCGACTTCGGCGACGAATTCGAGCCGGCCGGCCGCGCTGGTCGCGAGTTTGGCGTCGTCGCGGCTGACCACGCTGCCCGGAACCCAGCGCAGCGGCGCGATCAACGCGAGGTCGGCCTTGGCGACTTCGACGATCGGCGCCGGCGGCGTCGCTTGCGCGAACGTGCCGCCGGCCGACGCCAGGGCGAGGAAAGCGACCGTGCCCGTCGTGAATCTTTGCAGAAGGCGACAAGGGGACATCGAAGACTCCAGGAAGTGTGGATTTTTCATGCTGCGCGCGGCAGCGCCGCCTGCGCATCCGACGCCGAGTCGGCCGCTTTCGCCGGCTGCCGCGTCGTCAGGCGCATCAGGCTCGGCAGCAGCAGCAGCGAGAACACCATCGCGACGACGACGCCGCCGACGTTGACCGCGGCGAGGCCGCGATAGATCACGCTGCCGGGGCCGGGATTGATCGCCATCGGCAGCGCGCCGAGCGCGCCGGTCAGCGTGCTCGCGAGGATCGCGCGCAGACGCTGGTTCAGCGCCTGGCGAATCGATTCTTCCAGGCTGCAGCCGTGGTTCTGCGCATCGCGCGTGCGGTCGACCAGCAAGATCGCGTGGTTGACGATCACGCCGACCATCATGATGAAGCCGATCATCGTCAGCAGATCCAGCGGCTGGAACGCGACGAAGCCGAGCACGCGCAGGCCGAGCACGCCGCCGACCAGCGCGACCGGCACGGTCAGCACGACCACCAGCGCGTCGCGCAGCGAGCGGAACATCGCGGCCATCAGCAGGAACAGCACCAGCAGGGCGAGCACGAAGTTCTTCGCCATCGTCGCCACGGTCGCTTCGAGACGATCGGCGCTGCCGGCGAGGCGAATGTTCGCATCGGCCGGCAGTTTGGCCTTGAGCGCCGGCACCACCTCGTTCTGAATCGTGGCGAGCGCGTCTTCCAGCGACAGCGTCTGCGGCGGGTCCATCGTCAGCGTGACCGTGCGGCGATGGTCGAGGCGGCGGATCTGGCCGGGACCGAGCGTGGTTTCCAGCTTGATCACGTCGCCGAGCGGCACGACCTGGCCGCTCGGCGTCACCAGCGGCGCCTCGGCGAGCGATTCGGCGGTCTCGCGGCGGTCCGCGCGCAGAATGATCGGCAGGCGGTTCTGGCCGTCGAAGTATTCGCCGAGCCAGGCGCCGTCGCCGAGCGAACGCACGATCGTGCCGACCTGCGCGCGGTCCCAGCCGGCTTCGGCGATGCGGCGATCGTCCGGGATCGCGTGCAGTTCCAGCGAGGTCTGGTCGGTGTTCGGGTTGGCCTGCACGTTCGCGCCGGGGAATTTCGCTTCGAGCAGCTGGCGGCCTTCCTCGGCCACGCGGTTCAGCGCTTCGGAGTCGTCGCTCTGCAGGTGGATCGCGACCGAGCGCGCCGAGCCGCCGACGCCGCCGAACAGCTCGCCTTCGCTGGCGAACGAGCGCGTATCCGGAAAGCCCTTGGTGATCTCCTCGCGCATGATGCGTTCGAGATCGCCGATGCGCTTCTCGTCGACCACGCGCGCACCGATGGTGCCGCCGCCCGGCCACAGCCACAGGTAGTAGTTCTTCAGCGCCGGCTGCTTTTCGCCTTTCATGTACGGCTGCAGGCGCTCGATCAGCTTGCTGCCGATCTCGCGATTGACCACCTCCGGACTCATCCCCGGCGGAAAGCTGAAGGACGCGTCGATCGCCGCGCGCTTGACCGGCGGCAGGTAGTCGAGCTTGGGCAGGAAATACCAGCTGGCGGCGAGCGGCAGCACGAGCAGGGCGAGCACCCAGCCGATCTGTTTCGGACGGCTGTCGGTCCATTTCAGAATGCGCTCGGTGACCTGCGGCCAGCCGTCGCCGTAGCCGGACTTCAGCTTCTTCGCCTTGAGCCAGCCGCCGGCCGCCGCAGGCAGCACGGTGATCGCGACGAGGATCGACAGCGCGACCGCGATCGAGATCGTCAGCGCGAGGTCGGCGAAGATCTGGCCTTCGACGTCGCGCAGGAACAGCACCGGCAGGAACACCGCGATCGTCGTGATCGTCGAGGCGATCAGCGCCGGCACGACCTGCTGGGTGCCTTCGCGCGCGGCTTCCGTCGGTGTCATGCCAGCCTCTTTCAGCCGGATGATGTTGCCGGAAACGACGATCGCGCCCTCCACGACCATGCCGACGGCGAACGCGAGTCCGGCCAGCGAGATCACGTTGAGGCTGCGTCCGGCGAGGTCCAGTGCGCCGAACGTCGCCAGCAGGCAGACCGGTATGGCGCTCGCGATCAGCAAGGTGGCGCGCCAGTCGCGCATGAACCACCACACGCACAGCAGCGCAAGCAGCGCGCCGACGACGAGATTTTCGCTGAGCAGATTCACTGCGCGATGGATGAACAGCGCCGAGTCGAAGCTCTGCTCGATGCCGAGCCCCTTCGATTTCAACGCGCCGTCGCGCAGCTCGCCGACGACCTTCTTGACCTGTTCCAGCGTACCGAGCACGTTCGCGCCCGGTGCGCGCAGCACGTTGAGGCCGATCGCCGGATTGCCGTTCTGGTAGACGAAGAACTGCTGCTCCGGCGGCTTCATCTCGATCGTGGCGACGTCGCCGAGCTTGACCGGGCGGCCGTCGCGCCAGGCGAGCACGAGCGCGCCGAGATCGGCCGGCTTGTAACGGCCGGTGAAGCGCAGCGTGTACTGCTGGCGGCCGAGTCCGACCTGGCCCGCGGAGACGTCGGTCGCGGCCGCGGCCTTCGTCGCGATATCCGGAATGCCGACGCCGAGCGCGGCGGCCTTGGCCAGGTCCACCGTGATGCGCACGTCGTTGGGCGGTCCCGCGTTGACGTTGACCGCGGCGACGCCGGGCACCGCTTCGATCCGCGGCTTGACGACGTCTTCGATGTAGTGGCGATAGCTCTCGATCGGCCCCGGCGTGCCGGGCAGGAGCTGCACGAAGAACCACGACAGCGACTCGTTCGCGTCGTTGCCGCCGCCGCCGAGCTGGATGATCGGCCGGTCGGCGTCCTGTGGCTGCGAGCGAACGCGATTCATGCGCCCGATCACGTCGACCAAGGCCGATTTCATGTCGGTGCCGATCGCGAACGTCAGGTTGATGAAGCTGCCGCCGGTATTCGCGTTGCCCTCGATCTCCTCGACGCCGGGCAGCCCCTGCAGCACCTGTTCCTGCGGTTCGAGCAGTTCCGCTTCGGTTTCCTCCGGCGAAGCCGCGCGCCAGCCGGTGAAGATCGTGATGTTCGGCCGGTCGATGTCCGGGAACAGCTGCAAGGGCAGTTTCGACAGGCTGAGTCCGCCGAACAGGCAGATCAGCAGCACGACGACGCCGACGGCGATCGGGTTGCGGATCGAAGCTGAGATCAGTCGCATGGCCGCCATTCCTCCCGTTTGGCGGCATCTTCGGCCGCGCGTCGCGGGAGTGGGATGCGGCAGGAGTCACGAAGGTTGCGTGGCTTGCGACGGAGCGTTTCGGCGCAGCGCCGAAGCGTGCAACGCGGCGTGGTCGGCGCGGATCGTGGCGATCGGAAGGGCTCGGCATCGCCTATATCGTGGGAGGCAGTGTCGTGGGAGCGGCTTCAGCCGCGACGCCTCTCCGATGGGGCATCGCGGCTGAAGCCACTCACACGCGAGCCGTCGAACACGGATGCTGCAGGGCATCGACGAATCGCGAGGCACGCCGGTTGAATCCGGCGACATGCCGCTCTTTCTCTCGACGTCATTCCACTGTTCCTCTCGACGTCATTCCCGCGAAAGCGGGAATCCAAGTGGAGGCTGGAAAATGGAATTCCCGCTTTCGCGGGAATGACGTAGTGTCAGGGGAATGACGACGCTTCAGGAGAAGACGACGTCTCGGGGAATGCACGAAAAGCACAGCAGTGCCTCAGTGCAACAACCGCACCTTGTCCTTGTAGCTGCGCGACAGCTTCAGCTGCTGGCCGCCGTCGAGGATCAGGAAATATTCGCCGTTGAGATGCGAGCGCAGTTCCTTGACGCGAGCGACGTTGACGATGGTCGAGCGATGGATGCGCTGGAAGCGACGCGGGTCCAGGCGCCCCTCGAGTTCTCGCATGGTCGCGCGCAGCACGTGCGTCTCCGCCGGTGTGTGCACGCACATGTAGTCGCCGGCCGCGTCGATCCACAGGATGTCGTTCAACGGAACACGAAGGATGCGGCCGGAATCCTTGATCGCGAGACGGTCGTCGGCGGAAATGCCGCCGTCGGCTTCGTGCAGCGCCTGGTCGAGGGTCAGGTCGGGCCGGCCCGATACGCTGCCGAGCAGGTGCAGCAGGCGCGCGCAGTGGTCGTCGGCATCGCGCGCGGCCAGGCCGCGGCGTGCGCGTTCGACCGCGGCGTCGAGGCGCTCGTCGTCGATCGGCTTCAACAGGTAGTCGAGCGCGTTGGCCTCGAAGGCCTTCATCGCGTACTGGTCGTAGGCGGTCACGAAGATCGTCAGCGGCAGTTGCGGCGCAGGCACCGCGCGCAGCAGCTCGAAACCGTCCACGCCCGGCATCTGCACATCGAGGAACATCAGCGCGGGCTGGTGCTCGGAGATCGCGAAGAACGCCTCGCGGCCGTTGCCGGCCTCGCCGACGATCTCGATATCGGCATGTCTTGCCAGGCGCAGAACCAGGCCGCGTCGCGCGAGGGGTTCGTCATCGACGATCAGCGTGCGGATTGGCATCGTCAAAGGCCTCCCCAGGCGGGCATTCGTACGGAAACTGCAGGTGAACCTCGGTGCCATGCGGCGGCACGTTGCGTATCGTGAAGCTCTGGCGCTCGCCATACAACACGCGCAGCCGTTCGCGCGTATTGGCCAGTCCCACGCCATGGCCGCCGCCCTTGTCCGGCTGGTAGTCCAGGCTGCCGGGCCCGTCGTCGCGCAGGGCGATGTCCAGCGCCTCGCCCTTGACCTGGGCGACCAGTTCGATGCGGCCGCCCTCCTCGCGGCGCGACACCGCAAATTTGACCGCGTTTTCGACCAAAGGTTGCAGGATCAGGCTCGGCACCAGGGCCATGGCCGCGTCCGGCGCGACCATGATGCCGACGCGCAACCGATCGCCGAAGCGCAGTTGCTCGATCGCCAGATAGCGCTGGATGGCGTCGAGCTCCTGCTCCAGCGTCACTTTCTGCTCCGGATCGTTGTCCAGCGAATAGCGCAGGAAGCCCGACAGCGCACCGACCATGCCGTTGGCCTGCTCGCGCCGGCCATCGAGAATGAGGGTGGAGATGGCATTGAGCGTGTTGAACAGGAAGTGCGGATTGAGCTGGTAGCGCAGCATCCGCAGCTGCGCCTGGTGCGCCATCGCGGTCGCCTGCAGGGCGTTTTCCTTTTCGTACTGCAGCTGCCGCGAGAGCTTCACGCCGACGTAGGCGCCGGTCCAGGCGAACAGCAGCTCCATCCAGCCGAAGAAGTGCGAGAGGTAGCCGAGGACGCTGCTCGGCGCCTTGCAGTCCGGGCAGCCGTAGGCGACGGCGACCGCCCACGCGGCGCCGCCGATGATCGACTCCACCACCAGCGTGAAAGCCCCGATGGCGATGCGCACGCGCATCGGCTGGTGCCAGGTCGCCTTCAGCACGGCACGGATGACGAGCGTCAGCACGAACCCGCAGAACGCATCGAACAGCGGCAGCTTGTAGAAGCTCAGCGGCCGGCCGTAGCCGAGATCGGTCAGGAAATTTTCGAAGCCATAACCGAGCCAGATCGCGGTTTGCAGGAACCAGAACTGGCGCGTCTGTTTCGGCATCGCGGACTTGGGCGGCATCAGGGCCGAGCGGACGGCAGTGCGCATGTTAGACGGTTTCGCCGTCGATTCGGCGCGACCGGGCGCGCGGCTACAACGTTTCACCCCGCCGCGCGAGCCGGTTGCGGCGGTTCGTCCGCCGGCCGCCTGTCGCGGAACGCCGCGCAACAGCGTTTCTCCGATAAGGCGCACCCGACCAGGACGAAAACACGATGGGACTCTTCACGCAATTCGACGAGCGCGAATGCCGCGCATGGATCGACGCGGTGCTGGCGATGATTCGCCGGCCGCCGGTGGAGCGGCTCTGGGTAGGTTAGGGGCCGGGAAACGAAAAAGGCCTGCATCGCTGCAGGCCTTTGATGTGACTGGCGCCCGAAGTTGGACTCGAACCAACGACCCCCTGATTAACAGTCAAGTGCTCTAACCAGCTGAGCTATTCGGGCGAGCCGCGTATTTTCTTGGGGAACGGGGGCGGCGTCAAGCCTTGGTCTGCGATGGCCGGCTTGCCGCCCGGAGTCGGGCGGTGGGCAGGGCGATCGCGGGCCGTGTCCGGCCACTTCCGGCTTGCTGAACGGGCGCCCGTGCGTGCCCGCGGGCATTCACCGTCAAGCCTGCCGCCCCTTCCTAAGCTCTGCCCAACCTCGCTGCAGCTGGCGAGGAAGCGTACTCGACTTTTCCAAAGCGGAGGATCGCGACATGGGTAAATACTTCATTGCCTGGCTGCTCGGCGTGCCTGCAGGGTTGTTGCTGCTGATCTACGTCTTCACCCACTTGTTCTGACGAGGACTCGCGATGACCACTCCATGGCTTGCAAGAACGGCGGCATCCGGCGCGGCGGCGAGCGAGCGGCTTGCGCAGGCTTCGGACGCCTTGGCCTCCAAGCTGCACGACGTTCGCCATTCGCTGGCGCGCCATGGCGAGCACGGCCTGGATCTGGCACGCGCGAGCGGCGACGAGATTGCCGCGGGCTTGCGCAGGGCGGGGCATTCCACGCGCAGCCTGCTGGCGGAACGGCCGGTCGAGTCGATCGTGATCGTCGGCCTGCTCGGTGTCGCGATCGGCTGGATCTTGCGGCGCAGCCGCGAGGCGCGCCACGAAGACGCGAGCGGCGCCACGCGTAACCGCCCGCCGAGCGCACCCCGTGCAAAGCGCACGCGGGCACGCGCGAATTCAGCGTCGGCCTGAGTGCTCTGGCCCGTCCGGATTGCCGCGCAGGCCGGACGGGCTTTCTAGGGGGCGCGATCGTGGCTGAAGCGGGTCTGGCATCGCTACGACAGCGCGGACACCCGATCCGCAAGATCGTGCGGCCGCTTCAACCCTCAGCACCACGGAGGGGACTGCACTCGCCGTTTCCTGCAACTCGAGGATCTTCCCATGCGAACGCGCATCCTTTTGCTCTCCGCGGCACTCCTCGGCAGCGCTTCCGACGCTGCCTTCGCCGACGAATTCCTCCTTCACAGCGAGAATCTCGGCACCAACGCCAGCATCGCGCCGGCGCAGGTCTACAACCAGGGCGACTGCCACGGCGGCAACGTGAGCCCGCAGCTGAACTGGGCCGGCGCACCGGAAGGCACGCGCAGCTACGCCGTCACGATGTTTGACCTCGACGCCGGCGGCGGTCGCGGCTGGTGGCACTGGGCCGTGTTCGACATCGACGCGAAGACGACCGCGCTGCCGAGCGGCGCAGGCACCGCCGCGGGGCCGCTCGGCAGCGTCAGCGGCACGAACAGCTTCGGCGACATCGGCTACAGCGGGCCGTGTCCGCCGAAGGACGAGAAAATGCATCGGTACGTATTCACCGTCTACGCGCTCGGCGCCGACCATCTCGGCCTGGCGCAGGCGACCGACGCCGAAGTCGTGCAGCAGGCGCTCAAGAGCAGGGCGCTTGCGACCGCCACCTTGCAGGCCGAATACGGCCGCTGATCCGCTGCACGCGCCCCCCCGGGTCGCGTGCAGCGGGAATGGCACGACCGCCGCCGCACTCGATTCAGTTCGCGCGTATTCCGTTCGACGGTGCAGAGGACGCGTTGAGCTGCGCCATGTTTTCAGACGGCTGCGTCTTGGTCATCAGCGGCCACCACGAATTCCACTCGGCGCGCGACACCTTGCCGTCGCGATCGCTGTCGGCGACGTACAGGTCCTGCAGCAAGCCGACGGCGTGCTGCTGCTCGAGTTCGTCGATCGACAGGTAGCCGTCGTTGTTCGTGTCCAATGCCGCCCATGCTGCATCGGAGTTGCTGCCGTCGCCGGAGCTGGTCGATCGGCGCGATTCGTAGCTCGTCGTCGCGCATGCGCCCAGAGCGAGCGCCAGGACGGCGAGGAAGATCGCTCGATTCATCGTCATGGAGTTCTCCTTGGAGGTGAGAAGGGCGGCGAGATCGGTATCTGCACCTTCAGTTCGCCGAGCTGCCTTTGGCGGCGGCATTCGCGCGCGAACGAGGTCCGGCGCGTCCGCTCGCGTCGCCGCCCGGATTCGCGATGGAATCGCGGGATCGCGCCGTGCGGGTATTTTCGCTCGCGCAGGCTCGATGTCCACATGCGCACGTCGCGTCGGCCGAGCCGGCCGGCGCGGAGGCCGCTTCGGCACAGTACGAACTGCAGAAGGCGTCCGTTCCTTCGACCAGGCATTCGCAGGTCGCATGCCCGCAGGGGTGTTTGTCGGTCGCCATTGCAGGGGCTCCTTCGCTGGCCCAGGCGGCCGATCATCGCGCGATCGTCGCAACCGGAGTTGAAGGCCGCGCGCATGCGTTCGCTCGCCATTCATCGGCCGTGGCCGCGCAATCGGCCAGACGCGACGTGAACGCGGCAAGCACGCTTCATCGTTCGTTAAATCGCGCGATGTGACCGTCGGCTTCTGTTCCCGCGGAGCGCGACCATGAAGAACGACGAACACCAGCCGACAGCCGACCTGCGCAGGCTAGGCGAGCTCATCGAAGGCATCGAGGTCGCGATGCTGACGACCCACGCCGCCGACGGGTCGATCGTCAGCCGGCCGATCCAGACGCTGCAATTCGACCACTGTGGCGACCTGTATTTCTTCACCGCGGCCGACAGCGGCAAGGTCGAGGAGCTCATCGCGCATCCGGACGTGAATCTCAGCTACGCGCATCCCTCGAAGCAGCGCTACGTTTCGATTCGCGGCCAGGCTTCGGTCGAGCGCGATCGCGCCAAGATTCACGAGCTCTGGTCGCCGCTGCAGAAGCCGTTCTTTCCGGGTGGCGAGGACGACCCGCGCATCGTCGTGCTGCGAGTCCAGGTGCGCGACGCGGCGTAGTGGGAGTCGGCCGGCAATTTCATCGTGCGCGCGATCGATTTTGCGCGTGCGTATCTCAGCGAAGAACCCGCCGATCTTGGCCGGCACGGCAGGCTGCGTGGCGTCGAACGGACGACGAATACGTTTCCTGTGCCGTGACTGCAGTGCACGGGAGACGGGTGGGGGCGAAGCGCGCGCCGCAGTTCGGCGCCATGTCATCGCCAGGATGCTGATTTCCTACGAGGAGCCATCGATGAGCACGACCAAGCCACGCAAGAAGGCGGTAGCGAAAAAGTCAGGTTCGAAGAAAGCGAGCGTGAAGACGAAGGCGGCGAAAAAGACGGCCGCGAAGAAGTCGAAGTCGACGAAGGCAGCGGCCGGCAAATCGGCTGCAAAGAAAACCACGGCGAAGAAAGCGGTTGCCAAGAAATTCATTGCGAAGAAAGCCGCGAGTACTGCGACGAAATCGGCGGCCAAACGGAGCGGCCCGTCCAAACCCGTGAAGACGACGAACGCTGCGCGGGCGACGAATCGCTCGAGCGCAAAACCTACGGCATCCGGGAAAGCGCCGAAGCGAGCAATTCGCGCGGGCGGCAGCAATACCTCGGCGGCGGCGCGCGACGGCACGAGCGCCAGCCGTCCGGTGAGCCCCAAGGTCGCGGCGCGCCACTTCCGCGAAGCGCTGCAGGCCAAGCAGGAACGCGTGCGCCAGGGACCGAACTACCCAGCGGCGAACGCGTTCACCGGCCGCCATGCGCCCATTGCACCCGCGTTGTCCGGCGGCCTCGATCCTCATGCCCCGCTGCCTGCGACCGGTACGCCTGCGCCGGAAGCATTGACCGGCGCGAACAGCCTGCACGGGCGAGGCAATCAGGGCATGCGAAAGCAGAAATAGCGTGCGGCGGGATTGAACTCGGAGCAGCATCGCGACTGAAGTCGCTCCCACGGAAATGGGGAGCGTGCCGGTTGGCGGGCGGCTTCAACCGCGAAGAGGCGAAGTCCGAGAATTGGCATCGCGACTGAAGTGCTCCCACGCGGAGCAAGTCCTCCGGTGGGAGCGGCTTCAGCCGCGACAAGGTCGCGTGCCGAGCGAGCACATCGCCATTGCCCAAGCCGCCCCAAGACGTTCCGCCCGCAGCGTGCTCGTGTCGCCGACACCGTGCGCCACGAACGCTGCGCAGATCAGTTGCTCTTCAAATCCTTCGCCAACGACTCCGCGTCGTCGCGCACCTTGGCGGCATGGGCCTTGGCCGCGTCCATGTCGGCCTTCGCGGCGTCTTTGCAGCTGCCTTGCTGCCCCGAAGGCAGCGCCGTGCATTGCTCGGCGGCAACCTTGTAGTCGGCTTCGGCTTTCGCGATAGCGAGGTCGTAGCGGGCCTTGGCGTCCTTCTGGAACGCATCGGACTGCACGCTGGCCAGATCCTTGTTCGCGGCGCGTTCGGCCTCGGTCGCGTCGGCGGTCGCCGCATTGATCTTCTCACCGGCGGTCGCATTGGCCTTGGCGACCTCTGCCGCCGCCTCGGCCTGCGCGGCATCGAGTTTCTGTTTCGCTTCGCCGACCTGCTCGGCCGCTTTCTTGCTCGCCTGCGCGACATCCTGCGCGGCTTTCTGCTGTGCCTTGGCGATGTCGCGATCGGCCTCGGCCGGAGTTTTTTCGCAGGCCGAGAGCGTCGCCGCGGTGATGAAGGCGAGCAGCGCGATTCGAGTTTTCATCGTGTTCCCCATCGTCCGTGCCGCAGTGCGGCGGTGGACAGACCATAGATTCCGGCCGTTTATGGCAGATGAACACGAACGCGCGCGAGTTGGCCGCGGTTGTGGTATCGATTCGAACGCGAGTTCTGCGTTCGGTTTCAGTGCGACGATCGTTTGTGAGCGTGTTGCGGCGGGCGCTCGGCGTCATCGAGCCGGAGGGCCGCAACTGCTGCGCCGTCACCCGCCTCGCTGACGAGGTACGTGTCGAATACGCGCGCGAGTTCCGGACAGGCGTGCAGCAGCTCGTCGCGGTGGCTGCGGCATGCGGTTTCGCGGAACTGGCGAAACTCGAATTCGTGACTGCAGGTGCCGCAGCGAAGGGAATCGTCGGGTTCGCGCAGCCGCGAATAGAACGATCGCGTGCCGCAGCCCGGACATCGCATTTCGATGGCCATGAGCAAACTCTCGCTAGTTGCCGGCGGTACCTCGCCTATATGCCGGCATCGATGTGGAGGTCGCGTGAACGCGTCGCGCAGGGCCGGAATCGTCCAGTTTTCAGCGATCGCGTGGCGGGGGCTCCCCGCGTCCGCCCGGTTTCCGCGCGATCCTGCGTGTAGCACTCCGGAGCGGGGCACTGTGCCTCGGATGGAGAGCTCGCCATGTGCATCGTTCCACGGTCCCCACGCCGTCGCCCCACCGCATCCAGCCAGGCGCTGGCGGCCTGCGTGCTGCTGGTCTGCGCCGCATTCTCGTGTCAGTCGCGGGCGGCCGGCGCGCTGCCGGAAGGTTTCGTGCAGACGGTCACCAACACCAACGATTCCGGCGCCGGATCGCTGCGCACGGCCATCCAGGCTTCGGTCTCCCATGGCAGCGGGCTGATCACGTTCGACATCGGCAACAGCTGCGGCCCGCACGTGATCGAACTGAACTCGCCGCTGCCGAACATCACCGTGCCGATCATCTTCAATGGCCACAACCAACCTGGCTATGTCGCCAACGATCTCGACACGGGCGACGACGCGCAGCTGTGCGTCATTCTCGAAGCCGGCAACGACAGCGTCACGAACGGACTCACGGTGCCGTCGAGCGCAGCGGACAACGTCTCGATCGTCGTCTGGGGCATCGCCTTCAGCGGCTTCTCCAACGCAGCCCTGAACCTGCTCGGCGGCAGTGCGCACTCGATCATCGCGAACCGCTTCGGCGGCACCGCCAGCGGACGCGATCTGGTGGCCAACGACGAAGACATCCACCTCGGCGCCAACACGCACGACGTGACCATCGGCGGCACCGACGACGCCGACCGCAACATCATCAGCGGCGCCACGGGCAGCGGCATCGCCCTGGTCGGCGGCATCAACGGAGCGCTGTTCACCGGGACCTACAACAACCACATCATCAAGAACCTGATCGGGGTCGGCTGGAGCGGCGGAGCGGGGGGCCACTTCACCAATCTCGGCAACGGCGCGCGCGGCATTTACATGCAGGCGCACGACAACGAGATCAGCGGCAACTGGATCGGCGACAACGGCCAGTCCGGAGTCGCACTCAGCGGCGGCGGCGCTTCGAACAACACGATCGAATACAACGACATCGGATTCGCCGATGCCGTCGCCATTCACGGCAACGGCCAGGCGGGAATCCATCTGGGCGGCGATGCCGGCGACGCGCCGACGGCGAACACGATGCAGTACAACGTGTTTACCTGGAACGGGACGCAGGGCGTTTGGGTCGAGATCGGCCAGCGCAACGCCATCCACAACAACGGCATCATCGCCAACGGCGGTCTCGGCATCGACCTCGCGAGCGCCGGCGTGCTGCCGAACGACAACGACGGCGCGTCGCAGACGCCCGACTATGCGAACCGAGGTCTCAACTATCCGGTGCTGACCGCCGCCGGGGGCGCGGGTGCGACCGCCACGCTGACCGGATCGCTCGAATCCACCCTCGGTGCCTACACGATCAATTTCTACGCGACGTACGGAGGCTGTCCCGCGGACGACAATCGGCAAGGGCAGTATTTCCTCGGCAGCACCGACGTCTCGATCGACAAGGGCGTCATCGGCGGCGACGGCACCGTGGGCTTTTCGGTGCAGGAAGGCCCCGGCGATTTCGGCGGCATCGGCTACATCCCCGACGGTCTCGGCATCACGGCGACCGCGACCGACAGCGTCGGCAACACGTCGGAATACTCCGCCTGCATCGTCTATCGCAGCGACACGATCTTCACCAATGGATTCGATGGCCCCTGAGGCGACTGCGGCCGCTCACGCCTTGTTGTGGGCGTTGGCGGACTGAGCGTGCGAACGGGACGCGTGCTGGGCGTGCGCTTGTGCCGCGTCCAGCTCGTGCTGCGCTTGCTGCAGCGACGCCGACAGCGTCTGCGTGTCCTGCGGGTGCGCGAGCAGCAGCGCATGGGCGGCCGCGAGGTCCGACGTCGCCTCGCCGTACCGCCGCAGCGCCGAGCAGGCGCGGCCGAGCGCGATCAGCGTCTGCACGGCATTGCGCACGTGGGTGGGGCCGGACGGCGTCATCAGCGACTTCGCTTCGTCCAGGACCTCGACGGCACGCTGCGCGTCGCCGCTCGCGAAATACGCCTGGCCGAGCGGCAGCAGCACGCGCATGCGGTCCGGATGGCCTTCCGGATACGCCTTGCGTGCCATCGCCAGTGCAGGCTCGAGCGTTTGGATTGCCGCGGCGGCATCGCCGCGGTCGAGCTGGCTGCGGCCGATCCCGCTCAGCGCTTCGACGACGCGCGGATGGCTCGCCGGCAGGCTGGCACGATAGACCGCGAGCGCCTGCTCGAACGTGTCGACCGCGGCGGCGGGATCGCCGCCGATGCGCAAGGTTTCGGCGAGATTGGCGAGCGCGAAGCCGACGCGTTCGGTATTCGGTCCCAAGGTCGCGCGCCGGATGTCGACGGCCTTGCGCAGCAACGCGATCGCGTCCGCCGTGTCGCCGCGGTCGCGTTCGATCAAGGCGAGCCGCTGCAGGCCGTTCGCCATCTCCGAATGGCCTTCGCCGAGCACGTCCTGCCAGATCGCGAGCGCAGTACGCGCTTCGCGCTCGGCGCGGTCGAGGTCGTTGTTCGCCTGCGCGACCTCCGCGAGCAGGTCGTGGAACGGCGCATCGTGCGCGGTGGCGGAGCCATAGGCTTCGCGATTGATCGCGAGCGCCTCGTTGCTGAAGGCTTCTGCATCGGCATAGCGCCCCTGGTAGCTGCGCAGACCGGCGATCCAATAGAGGCTGTCGGCGACGCTCGGGTGACGGGGGCCGAACAGCGCACGGCGCATGTCCAGCGCAGCTTCGAAGTCGTGCTCGGCACCGGCGAGCTCACCGCGCGTCCACGCCAGCTTCGCGCGCTCTTCCAGCGTCGCCGCGACCGTCGAATGCCTCTCGCCGTGCAGCGCGCGTTGCTGCTGCAAGCTGTCGGACAGCAGCGCGTTCGCCTCGTCGTAGCCCGAGCCCCCGGCAAGCACGCGCGCGAGCCGCTCCTGATCCGACGCCGTGCGCTCGTCGGGAGACCGATGCAGGCGGCGATCGAGTGCGAGCGCCTCGCGCAACGTGCGTTCGGCTTCGATGTTGCGCGCGGTCTCGCCGAGGACCATGCCGAGACTGCCGAGCGTTTGTGCGCGTAGTTCGTCGGCTCGTCCTGCCGGTTCCAGCGACAGCGCTTCGGTCAGATGCGATTCCGCCTCGGCATAGTGCTGCTGCAGGCGTTCGGTTTCGGCGAGTTCGGTGAGGCTTGCGGCGATCGAATCGCGCGGTTCCAGGCCGCGTAGCAGGGCGAGCGCCTGCTCCTGCAAGGTTTCCGCGCGCGGGTAGAGGCCGAGGCGGAAATACAGCGTGCCGATCACGCGCAGCAGATCCGACTGCAGCTCCGGCTGGTCGGCGAGTTCGGTCTGCGCGCGGCGTGCGCCTTCGTCGAGCAGTTCGCGCGCCGTGACCGTCTGTCCTTGTGCGCGATCCGGGTCGGAAACGTCGAATACACTGGTCAGGAACTGCTGAATCGTCTGCGCGCGCCGGCCGGCGAGCGCCGTCTGCCGCGCTTCCCACAGCATGCCGGCCAGGCCCGTGAACGTGACCACCGCGAGCGCGGCCGCGACGCCGACGCCGAGCGCGTGGCGATGCAGGAACTTGCGCAGGCGAAGACGAAGATCGCTGTCCGGCTGCGCGCGTCCGTGCAGATAGGCATCGAGCGCCGCGGTGAATGCCGCCACCGAGGGGTAGCGCGCCTCGGGCGCTTTTTCCAATGCGCGCCGTGCAATCGCGTCGAGGTCTCCGCGCAGCGTTCGCTTGAGCGCGCCGACGGAGAGGCCGCGGCGCGCCGCCGTCGATTCGGCGTCGAGCGCATTCGTGCCGGTCGGCTCTTGCACGATCGCGCTGTCGTCGGGCGCACGCGTGACCGCGCGGCTCAGCGGTTCGGGCGTTTCCTCGACGATCGCCTTCGGCCAGCTGATCTCGCCGCGCGCGGCCTGCGGATACGGCAACCGTCCGCACAGGAGTTCGTACAGCAGCACGCCGAGCGCGTAGACGTCGGTGACCGTCGTGATCGGCTGCGCCAGCACTTGTTCCGGTGCGGCGTATTCGCGCGTCATCGGCCGGGCGTGCGCGTCGGTCATCTGAGTGCCGGCAGGTTCGCCGTCGATGAACTTGGCGATGCCGAAATCGAGCAGCTTCGGTTCGCCCTGCGCCGTCACCAGGATGTTCGTCGGCTTGATGTCGCGATGCACGACGAGGTTGCGATGCGCGTACTGCACGGCATCGCAGACCTTCACGAGAATCCGTAGGCGCTCGCGGATCGTTGCCTTGCGCATGTCGCACCAGCGCGTGATCGGCTCGCCTTCGACGCGTTCGAGCGTGAAGTACGGCAGCCCGTCGGCGCTGACGCCGCCTTCGTGCAGCTGGGCGATGTTCGGATGCGACAGGCGCGCGAGGATGTCGCGTTCGCGCAGGAAACGCTCGCGCAATGCGCGCGTCGGCACTTCCTCGCAAATCAGCTTCAGGGCGACGTGCTGCCGAAACTGCCCGTCGACACGTTCGGCCAGATACACGCTGCCCATGCCGCCGCGGCCGAGCAGCTGCAGCAGCCGGTAGGCGCCGATGCGCGCGCCGACGCGAGGATCGGCCTGCGTCGGATCGTCCTCCAGTGTCGCGACGAGCCCGTCGACGAGACGGCTGCCGTCGTCGAGCAGGCTCGCCGGTGCGGCATGCGCGGCAAGAAGGCGTTGCAAGTGGCAGCGCAGGGCGGCATCGCCGGCGCAGCGTCGATCGAGCCACGCATCGCGCTCGCGCGGCTCGATGTCCAAGGCCTCGGCGAACAGCGTGCGCAGCGTCTGCCAATGCGCGTCGGGCCGGGCGTCGCCGTCGTTCATGGCCGCCGCGCCGCGCGCCTAGGACGCCGTTTCGCCGAGCTCGCCGCGCAGGAACGCGCGTGCGAACTCCCAGTCGCGACGCACCGTGCGTTCGTGCCGGCCCGTGGCCGCGGCGATCTCCTCGAAGGTGAGACCCGCGAAGAAATGCAGCTCCACGAGCCGGGCGAGGTCGTCGTCGCGTTCTTCGAGCGTGCGCAAGGCGGTGTCGATTTCGAGCGCCCGCGTGAAGTCTTCCTCGTGCAGATGGATTGCCGTATCGAGGTCGGTCGCGACGCGGCCGCCGCCGCGTTTGATCGCCGTTCGCCGCCGCGCATGCTCGATGACGATCTGGCGCATCGCGCGCGCGGCGAGCGCGAAGAAATGGCTGCGATCGCGCAACGGCTTCGCGGCGCGGTCGTTGAAGCGGACATAGACCTCGTGCACGAGCGCCGTCGCGCTCAAGGTGGCACCGGGTGCGCGGCGCAGCGATTGCGCTGCCCATCGCTTCAGTTCGGCGTAGACGATTCGATACGCCGCGTCGGCGGCATCGGAGTCGCCGGACCCCGCCGCGTTCAGCAAATCGGTGAGCTGTTCCGATGCCAGCATCGGCATTCCATCCCGAGTTGCCGGAGTGTAACCGCGGCGATCGGATTCGGCGCTCGACGGGGGCGGGTTTACGTTTGTGCGGCTGACGACACGGCGCTTCGCCGTTTCGCTGCAGCCATTGTATAAATTGCAGCGAAATCAATTTGTTGGGACTGAATGATCCGTGCCGATGCCCACGGCGAACGGACGCGTGCGCCGACGGCGGCGGGTCGACTAGCGCGCCGGGCTTTCCGCGCCGACACCGACTGCGCGCACCGCACGGCGTCGACGCATCGCCTTGAACGAGATGAGCCGGCGGCTCTCGTCGTCCCATAGCGTCAACGGCACGCACGCGAAGCTCTGCAGCAGCGTCAAGCGGCCGACATTCCTGAGCGCAGGGAAGTCGCGCAGGACCGAAGGCAGCCGGTAGGACGGAATGCGGCTCGAAAGATGATGCACGTGATGGATGCCGATGTTCGCCGAGAACCACCGCAGTACCGGCGGCAGGTCGTAGTGCGAACTGCCGCGCATGGCCGCATCGTGCACGTCCCAATCGGCGGCACCGGCCCAGAACGTCCGTTCGAACTGATGCTGCACGTAGAACAGCCACACGCCGACCGTCGCGGCGAGCATCAGCACCGGAATCTCGACCCACAGGAACGCGCGCAAGCCGAACGCGCCGATCAGGCCGGCGGCGAGGGCGACCATCGCGATGTTGGTCAGCATCGTGCTCAACCAAGGCGTCCAGCCGTCGCGCGTGGCTCCGGCCGGCCAGCGGTTCTGGAACACGAAAAGATACGCAGGACCGATACCGAACAATACGATCGGATGGCGGTATGCCCAGTAGCGCAGCCGGCCGAACGGCGAACGCGCTTCGTACTCCGACACCGTCAAGGTATCCACGTCGCCGACGCCGCGGCGTTCCAGATTTCCCGCCGTCGCGTGATGAAGCGCATGCCCGCGCCGCCAATGATCGTAAGGCGTGATCGTGAGCACGCCGAGCACGCGCCCGACCGCATCGTTCGTCGCCTTGCGCGAGAAGAACGAACCGTGCCCGCAATCGTGCTGGATCAGGAACAGGCGCACCAGAAATCCGGCCGTCGGCAGCATCAGCAGCGCGTACAGCCAGAACAGTCCTTCATTGACGGCGAGTGCCATCGCCACCCACAGGCAGGCGAACGGGACGGCGGAGACGAGCAGCTCCCATACGGCGCGAAGATCGCTCGGCGTTCGGTACGCCGTCAGCTTCAGCGCCCATGCGCGCCCGCTTTCGCTGCCGGCTGCGGGGTGGTTTGCGGGGTTCATCGAATGGCTGGCCTCGTCGGCGCTGGGGCGGGCTACGCTGCATGTTTGCTTCGTCGCGCGTCGTGGAAACCTGGAACGGCGAAGCGGCTGTTTCGGACCCGGCGCCGGCGGCGTGCAGTGCGAGGTTGGTGGGGAAAGCATGTGAGGTCGAGCGGATCGGCCTCGCCGAGTGAAACCCGACTGCCGATGGCCGTGTCGCCTCGACGTCGGCTGCAGGCAGTGTAGCGCTTGCGCGCCATCAGTGCGTGAGGGCCGCGAGCGCGCCGGGATCGGATACGCCGGTCGACGAAAAGCCGCCCAGGCGGATGCCGTCGATCCGTTGTTTCCACGTGAGCCGGCAGTGGCGCCGCCGCGACGGGAGCGGCGAATCCGGATCGGTCCCAGTAGGCACTGGGGACGTCGTGGGGTCACTTCGGCGCGTTATGGTCGAACGATCTGCGCGCATTGCAGTACTGGGGCCGTCGTCCGGTGCCACGTCGTTGGTGCCGTCGCAAACGTATTCGCCTTGTACCGCGTCGATGACGCCGACGAGCCTCGAGATCACCGTCGATGTGCCTTCCCGTCTGCTCGTCACCATCAGCGGCTCCGCCGAGAGCGCCGACCATTCGAACATCTATGCTCTCAGCTACAACAGCCCAGCTGTTCGACGTCTCCGGCACGATCCTGCTCGGGCGATCGCAGGGTTCGACAGTCGTGGCTGGGGAGTACTTGACGGCGATGTCCGACAGCGAGGTCCTGTTCGATGCTTCCGTGTCGCAGCCCTATACGCTGGCGGCCGGTTCCTACCAGCTGGCGCTGAATCTCGAGACGTCCGGCTCGTGCTCGGGTGTCGGCGTCTACGCCGGTTCGCCCGCGCTGACGTACGTGCTCCTCTCGTCGGCATTCGATCGCATCTTCGCGAACGGATTCGCGTTCGACGGCGGCCTCGACGCCGGCAGCACGCAGATGCGCTTCGCCTCGTGCGGGGCCGGCGCCCATTGCCGACGCTGCCGCAGTGGCCGACGTGACGACGGCCGCACAATGACGGCGACCGCGGCACGGAGCGGCGCGAGGCGCGGCCCGACCGCCTGAAAATCACGCGCGGTTCACCGGGTGGGTCCATAGACTCGCGGCCGCAGGCGTCGCCAGCGAGTCTTCGTCGTGATATCCAGCCGATGCAGCCAGTGCGGATCGAGCGATTTCGTCATCGGACAATGGTGCTCGAGATGCGCAGCCCGAACGGCGCGCGATACGGTCCTTCGCAGCGACGCGCCGGTCGACGTGATGGCAGCGTCGAAAAAGCGCTTGCGTACGCATATCTTGCTTGCGGCGTTCCTGTTCTGGAGCGGACTCGTCTGGTTCGTCGTCGAGACGGCGCGCTTGCACACGGCGAGCAGCACCCAGGGCGAGGCGATGCTTCCGGTGTTCTGCTACACGTCCGGAGCGCTCTGGTACGTCGTGACCAAATGGCGCATCTGGTGGCCGCGGGACTGAGGCGGGCTCGAACGGCCACAAAGGCGCCGCATCACGCATCTTTCACCGAGTGCGCCGTAGAACGTCCGTGGCCCTGCCCGGGAGCGCGCATGAACAGACTCGCCGATCGCGTCGGCTTCGCAATCTATTTCGTCGTCGCTGGCCTCGTCATCGCCTTCGTTTTTCTCGAATTCGCGTCATGGGGCGGAGTCGTCGGATGGCTGCACGCCGTCGTCTCGGCCTTGGTGTGCGGTTGCACATCGATGCTCCTGTGGGCGTTCTGTCGTGCATTGCGAAGCGGCTTTCGCCAGGGAGAGCCTCCGGCGCCAGATGGGCGGATGTTCCGGAACAGCAAGGAGCGCTAGGAAGCAGGAGTAGAGTTTTTCTACCGAACTTCCCGTCCGCGGCGGACCCTCGACGACCTGCGTCGCGCGATGGGGCATTCGGACGTGCGCCATGCCTGGATCCCTCTTTTGAGGTGTACGATCGCGACGGGGTCGCCGAGGTCGCGTGGGGACGGCGGCGATGCGCGCGAAGAACCGCTTCATGAATCCTTGCGCACCGCATCGGTGTCGGCGTCGCGCACCATGAAAATGGGGAAAAGTATCTTCTGACCGGACCTCGGCGACCGCTCGTTCATCGTGAACGCGAGACTCGGGCGCCGCTCGCGTCCGAGCGCACGAGTGAGTAGATCGCCGATGGCCTCGGTGTCGGCGAAATCACATGAAGGCGCATCGCGGAAACGTTCCCCGATGCGCAGGATGCGTTCGCTCGAGAGCCTCCCGAGCACGGATGCGAAGCTCGGCTCCGCGGCGACTCGAATCGCAAGCTGGACGCGTAGGGCAAGCTCAGGACGAGCCTTTGCAGGGCATCGTTTTCTTCTTTGCGACCGGAGGAATTCATCATGCGTAGCGCACCGAAATACATCGTTGCAACGAGCAGCGTCGCCGCACTCGCCGTCTCCATCACCGTCGTCGCGGGGTCCGTGGAGACTTCGCAGGACAAGTACAAGCTGAAATCGCCGAGCGGGATCGCTTTCGCCGACTTCAAGGGATACGAGGACTGGTCGGTGGTCTCTTCCGCCCGAACCGACGAGGTGCTGAAGGTGATCGTCGCCAATCCGGCGATGATCAAGGCGTACAAGTCCGGCGTTCCGGGCAACGCGCATGCGTTCCCGGACGGTTCCAAGATCGTGAAGCTGCAATGGAAGCCGAAGAAGAGTACGGAAGCGCCTTTCGTCGTCGACGTGCCCGACGTCTTCTCGCAGGCGTTCGTCATGGAGAAGGACGCCAAGCGATTCCCGAACAGCGGCGGGTGGGGCTATGCGGTCTTCAACTACGACCCTGCATCCGACAAGTTCACGCCCGATGCCGCCAGCGCGTCCGACTGCGGACACGTCTGCCACAAGGCGGTGAGCGCGAAGGACTACATCTTCCACCCGTACCAGAAGCGTTGATCCGACAAGGGGGCAGGGAACCTTGTCGCCGAACCTGAAACGTTCGATCCGGCGTCGGCGTCGGCTTCGGCGAAATAGCGACTCTGCCCTCTTCAACGGCGAGGGCTGCCGCGTCCTCCTGGAGCGGCGTTGGAAACTCGCTTCTTCTCCGGTTCGGAGCTGAGGCGAAGGAAATCGCCGGCGGCTTTCTCGGCGCGCCGATCGATTTCCGCCGCATCCGGCGCCTCGCGCAGGCGCAGCAGCAAGGTCACCATCAGATCGCCCCAGAGCAGCGCGAGGTAGCGGCCGCTCATTTCGCTCGGGTCGCCCGCACCAATCAGTCCCGCAGACTGCGCGTTCGCCAAAATGTCGTGCACCGTCGCACGGATCGACTGGCGCGCCGTTTCGAGCGTCGCGGCCACCTCCGGTGCGCGTTGCGCCTCCATGATGGCGAGCCGAAAGACAGCCATCACCGCAGGATGGCTCACTTCGCGCAGGATCGTCGCGCCGAGCTGGGAGAGCAGGGCCTCGAGCTCTTCACGAAGGCGCGGTGACGGCAATCGCGTCGGCAATCGCATGCGTCCTGCACGATCGGCGATGCACGCCGCGAGCATGGCTTGCTTATTGCCGAATTGCGCATACAGCTCCCGCTTCGACACCCGCGCACGCGTCGCGATCTTCGATGTGCTCGCCTCGGTGTAGCCGAACTCCATGAACGCCTCCATCGCGGCGTGCAAGATCCGCTCGCGCACCGGCTGTGGGCTGGATTCGACGTTCGCTCGCTTGTTCACGAAAAACCTCTTGCGCTGGTACCCATTGGTACCGTAGCATGACTCACGTTGGTACCGAGTAGTACCAACAAGGCCCGCGCGCTCGCATGAAGCGGTGTGGCGTGCGCAACCACGATCGCGATGCGGCGTTCGACGCCGCGCATCGATCAGCCGATGGGAGTTCCCATGTCGCCGGCAAACATCTTCAGCATGCAACTCGTTCTGGGCTACGTCGCGTGGCTGCTTTGTTTTCGCGCGTACCTGTGGCCCCGACTCAAGTCGATGGATCGCGTGGACGCGCAGCGCGCCATCGCGACCCTGCACAGCTTCCGATTCTTCGGACTCGTCTTCGTCGTTCCCGGCGTCGTCGGCCCCCATCTGCCGGTCGGCTTTGCGCCGTTCGCCGCCTACCTCGATCTGGCCACCGGCGTGCTTGCCATGCTCGCGCTCTTCGCCGTCAGGACGCGGCCGCTCTTTTGGCTGCTCGTCGTCGCTTTCAACAGCGTCGGGGCGGCGGATCTGCTGCTCGACTACTACCACGCCGTGCAGGGCGACCTTCCCAGCGTGGCGGGGGAGCTGGGTGCGGCCTACATGATCCCGATCGTCTATGTTCCCTTGCTGATGATCACGCACGTCGCCGCGTTCTACCTGCTGGTGCGTTCCTCCGGGGCGTCGAGCGAGGCCGGAATGCCCCTTCATCAACGATGAAGGTTCACCGATATTTCGGCCGCACGACCGATGCCCCAGGCGGGCGTCAGGTCAACACGGCGCGCCATCCAACGCCCTCGTCGCCGCAGCGATGTTCTGGTCGACGCGTGCGCGCTCGGCCGGCGGCAGCAACGGATCGGCGAGCATGTCGCGGCAGGTCGCAATACACTGCGCGTAGTCCTCGAGGGCGAACAGCGCTCCCGCCAAGGCGCGGCGCGCCACCCATCCGTAGGCCGCGCGGTTGACCTGCAGACCCTGTTCCGGCACCGGTGTCGCGCAGGCGATGCGCGCATAGTCTCGGGCTTGTTCGTAGTGATGTTCTTCGAGCAGATAGCCGGCGAGATAGCACACCGGCTCGGCACGTTGCAGGCGGAAGTGCCAGGCAGCGAGATACGCGGCAACCACGTCGTCGAACGCGTACCCGAGCCGCTGTTCGATGACGGCGATGCAGAATTTCGAGAAGAATATTTCTTCCTCCCATCCGCCCATGTCGATGCGCCGCTGATAGGCCGTCAGCGCATCCTCCAGCTCGCCCGCATCGCGCAGGCTCTGCGCGAGGTAGAACGCGTAGCGCGTGTTGTCGGGTTCGTCGGCCAGTCCGCGGCGAAGCAGCGCGGCGTCGCGCAGATATTTTTCGCGAAGCCCGACCTGGCTGCGCGCACCGCCGCCGATGACGCGGATGCGCAAGCCACCGAGGCGCGGCACTTCATCCATGCGCGAGCAGGTTGGGTATTCGTGCAACACGCCCTTCCACACCCAGTCGACATCGAGACGCAGCAATGCATCTCGCCAGTAGGTCGATGCGGGACCGGCAATCTCGATCGCATAGCCGGGTCGGTCGAGACCGGCGAACGAGCGGCGAGGGTCGACCTCCAACACGTCGTCGGCATCGATGACCAGTGCGTAGTCGCCGTACTTGCGGGCCAGATCGAGGGCCTGGTTGCGATTCGTCGAGAAATCGACCCAGGGCCGCTCGATCAGTTCACCGGGCAAGCCGCGGAGCAGCCGGCGTATCGTGTCCTGCGTCCCGTCGTTCGATCCGGTATCGACGATGGACCAGCATTGGATATGCGGTAGCACGGACCTGATGCAGCGCTCGATCACCGCCGCTTCGTTCTTGACGATCATGTTGAGGCACAGGCGCATGGGAAACAGACGCTCCAGAATGGCGTGTGATCCCCAGTGTGTGAAGATTACGATTCGCGCTGTTACAACAAATGCAACGTTCCCCTTCGCAAACGTAGAGATTCGTGACGAGCAGTCTACGGACAGCGGCGCGCGACGAAGGTTCGCGCCGATTTCTCGCGCGAATGCTGCTCGCAATCACCGAGGGTCGGGAAAAATCGGGGTCAGAGTACGTTTTCGCGAAACGCCGGAGCGCCGATTCGGCGCCGGCTTCGGCGGACAAGCGCGCCGAGCGCAGCAATGCGCACTCCGACCCCTGATTTCAGGCTGCACTCACGCTGCAGCTCACTCCATCGTCAACGGAGCCGCAGAAGCCACGGCCAATCTCAGCACCGCTTCTGCTTCCCGCAACGCGTCGGAGGAAGGTCCGCGACCGGTGACCAGCCGGCTCACCTTCTTGTTCGACGTCAACTCGCTGCTGTACAGCAGGCGGCTTGCGGAAGCGACGGAACCATTCCCCGTGGGATTGACGTTGGGCGGCTCCGTCTCTCCTACGCCGAGCATCCTCCGGTCGTCTCCCGCCAGGGTGTAGCTGTGCGAATAGTGCACGTCGTCGATGATGACGACGATGAACTCGCCGAGCGACGGCAAGTACTGGCCCAATGCAACGGAGCTCGAGCTGTTGTCGCCTTGCCCGCTCACATAGAGCGAGCCGTCGGAGCCGACGTAGTGGGAATCGAAATTGATCCACTGCGCCGAAATGAGACCGTTGCCCGCGTTTTCCGAGAACGACCACAGGCCGAGCAAATAGTCCTGCTTGGACGCGAAGCCGTAGACGAAATGTTCGAGATGGGAGGAGCCGCCCGGATAGTGCAGGGTGGCGGTTTCCAGATCGGTGAATACGATCTGGAACGTTCCGGCGGGACTCGCCAACGGGCTCGAAGGACCGCACCCGAAACACTGGCCGCCGGAGAACGTATTCATCTGTGCGGTGAACGTGTTCGTCGAGTTGTTGTAGGGCGCCGCACCGAGATACCAGAGGGATTCGCCCGAGCCGTCGTAAGCGTAAGCGCTGACGGTCATCACTCCGTCCTGCACGTCGATCACGTAGCCTCGGCCGCTTTCGCTCGGATCCCACCACAGGCCGGAACTCGGCGCAAAGGCTGCGGACGTTCTTGCCGCAACCAAAAAGGCTGCGACCAGCAGTGATTTCGCTTTCATTTTCCACTCCCCATAGTTCTGCAGACGTTCGATGTCCGACGTCTCTCCAGCCGCCAGGCAATTGCCGGTGACTGGAGGCTCCCCGCCGGTGCAGCTGCCGCATCGGGCAATTGCGCCGTGCAGCAAGATGCAGGGGGCGTGAAGACGAAGTGAAGGCGTCCGGGAGGGGTGTTTGCCGCTTTGCGACTTGACTTCGCCGGATTTTGTTCGAGTCAGCAGGCGATTATCCGGGGTGATTTTGGCCAGCGCCGGGAGCCGCTGATCGAGCTTCCGCAAACGAGCGATTCCGGCGAGGCTGTGGAGAAGGAAAACTCCGCTCGCTCCCGACCGCCGCCGTCTATCGTTCCTTCCGTCCGACCCACTGGGCACGCCAAGCAGGCGCATCGAACGGATCGGCGAAGTACTGTGTTTCGCGCGTCACCTTTCCGTCGCGAAATTCCATGATGCTCACGGTGCAGGCGCGGTTCCTCCCGTAGGCAATCACGTACTCGGTGACCCACACGGCGCCGGCCCCGACGATGCGGCGCACCTCGAACCCCGAGGGCTTGTCCGGGTGGTGGCTGCGCAGCGCCTGCAGATTGCGCCGGCCGTAGACGACCTCGCCGGACTGGGGATACTCGCAGACGGCATCGTCGTGGTAGATCTCGTGCTCGGCGTCCTGGTCGCCTTCAGCGGAGGCGGCCCAGTGTCGATCGAGGGCGCGTCGAATGGCCGGCTCCTCCATCGTCGATCTCCTATTAAGCGCGTCGCGATGACACCGCCAAACATCGCGGCGATCAGCCGCGAGAGTCCATATCAGTGGTCGCAGTCGAAACCGTCGGCGAAGCCGCCGCCCAGCACTGTCGTCGTGGCAATGAAGAGGTTGTTGTTCAAGTCGCTATCGCCGGTCTGCGCAGAGACCGATGCAGCGACGGTCCCCTGGCCGCCGTCGGGATACTCGCGGCTGATGCAGACACGAGCAACATACGTCGCGGTGTCGCCTGCGGCGATCGAAGGAAACGTGCACGGCGTCGCGGCCGAACAGTTTCCGTCGACGGCCTGGAAGTCGAAGCCGTCGGTCAGCTGCACGATCAATTCGACACCCGTTGCGGCGTCCGGACCGTTGTTGGTGATCGTGACGGTGTAGTTGACTTGCAGGCCGGCTGGACTTTGCGTGGGACCGGCGACGGTCACGCCGAGGTCGGCCGAGCCGCCCGCGTGTGCCGAAAGACCGATGCAAAGCTGGGCCAGGGCGGCCATGGTCGCTTTCGCGGCAAATCTGTTCATGGCGTCCTCCGGGAACCGTGGACCGAAGTCCGAATGGTCGATCAATCGATGAAGCGATTCAAGGCGAATGGAAATAGGGCGCGAAGTTTTTTGCTAAAGGCCGGAGCGCCGATAGACGCCAGCTGGCACCCGGGCGATGTAGATGAGCCGCATGATCGCGAAAGACACGGTAACTTCGTTTCGCTACGCTACGCTGCCTTGTCGCCTGGAGAACGCACATGAAACGAGTCACCGGAATCGGAGGCATCTTTTTCCACGCCAAGGACCCCGCGGCCCTGCGCGCCTGGTACAAGACACACCTCGGCATCGATGTGCAGGCGTGGGGCGGAACCGCATTCACCTGGGCCGATGCCGACGGCAACCCGATGAAGGGGACCACGGTCTGGTCGATCGGCACGGCCGGCAGCGATCACTTCGCGCCCGGCACGGCGTCCTTCATGATCAACTATCGCGTCGACGACTTGGCCGCGCTGCTCGAGGCCCTTCGCGCAGAAGGCTGCAACGTCCTCGACAAGATGGACGACTCCGAATACGGCAAGTTCGGGTGGGTCGTCGATCCCGAAGGCAACAAGGTGGAGCTGTGGGAGCCGCCGGCCGGGCAGTAGCCGCCAATCAGGCGGTTGGAATAGCCGCACGCTTTCGCAGATCAGTCCACGTCGAAGGCCAGGCAGGCTACTTCAGCATCCTTGCCTGACAGTCCTGCTCGAACTTCGCCGCGATGTCCTCCGGCGAAAGCCTGTCGCGTACGAGAATCACGAACTCGCCGGCCATCTCGACGTCCTCGTCGGCGAGCGCGGGGAACCGCCGCTCGGCGATCACGCTGCCGACGACGCGTCGTACATCGACGGCGCGCGGACTCCTCGCGGCGATGGTGCGCGCAGCTGCACCGGCCTGCGAGCACATGGCCATCGCAGCCGGGCGCGGCCTGTCGGCGCAGCCGGCGACGAGGATCGCGGCGATGAGGCAGAGCGCTCGTGCCAGCGACTCGGGCGCAGCTCGCACTATGCGGCCCCGTTCAAGTCGGCATGCCTTCGAATTGCGGCAGGTCGAGCGGCTTGGCCCATTTCAGACGGCGCTTGGTGAACATTTCGATCTTCGGCTCGATCAACTCGGGTCGGTCCAGGCTGCCCAGCATGACGAAGACGAGGCCTGGGAAGCTTTCCAGATTGCTGGTGAACAACCGGACGCCGCACTCCGGGCAGAAGTTGCGATCCAGCCCCTTGCCGGACTCCGCGACGTAGTGGCGCTTCTTCGGCTCGCCGCTGATCAGCGTGAAGTCGTCTTGCGGTATGGCGAAGAACGTCGCCATCTCGCCGCCCGAAGCCTTCTTGCAGTCCAGGCAATGGCAGTTGGCGATGAAGTCGGGGTCGGTGTCGAACTCGAACTTCACCGCGCCGCAGGCGCACTGCGCCGAATATTTCTTGGTCATGACGGGTTCCCCAGTGGGTTGGCGATGGAATCCCCAGATGAGCCGCACGCTGCAGCGAGAACGTACCTATTTTCTATCGATTCCTCGCCCGACGGCTCGCAAGACGAACGATACACAACGGGCGTGCCAACGGATGATCGTATCGGAATTCGGGCGCTTCGAAGGCCCCGCGCGCTGATTGGTAGAAGTCTGCAGCGGCCGACCGCGTGCCGGATTCGGCGATGGAAATGACCGGGGTGATGCGCAGATTCACGACGAACTCCGCGAAGCCAACACTTGGTCGCGGTCGACGACTCTCGAGCCTGGCAATTCTCGCAATTTGAGACGCTCTCCCGCGACGATCCGGCCGCTCGCCGCTTCCCCCTTTCGGCGGGCACCACAACCACTATCCCGCAGCCGCTCGTCGTGACGACGCCGGAACTGCGGGAGCTTTTTGCGAACGTGGGACACAGGCTGCTCCCTGGCGGGATCTTCGGCGATATCGCGTAGATGGGCTCTATCCGAGCGCGTGTCGCGCCGGCCTCGGCGGGAGTGGAACAATGAAGTCTCGGCAGCGGATCGCATCCTGGGCGCTGAGCATCGGCCTGATCGTCGTAACGCTCGTGTTTTCGATACCCGTCCGCTACGGCGATGCGTATTGGCCTCTGGCCTTCGCCCAATTGGTCGTGCTCGGTCTGGTCGTTTGGTTCGCCGGGGGGAGGCGGATTTTCGGCGCCGACGATCGCCGTCGACGGCTCGCGATCGCGGGACTGCTGCTCGTCGCGCCCTTCGTGCTGTTCGCGCTGCTGCCTGGGTTCGGACCGCCCGATTCCCTCGGAAGCCTTGTTGTCGAGCAACGGCGCTTCACCGTGCTGCTCATCGATGCGCTCGTTCTGGCCGGTGGTTGCTTCGTTCTGCGCGGATGCCTCGAAGAGGAAGGTGCGCGCCTCTCCGCTACCCTGGGGACGGCCGCAGCGAGCATGGCGGCGCCCCTGTACGTGGTCTTCACGGCGATTCAACTGGTCGACTACCGCGAACTCGAGCGCAAGGGAACAACCGCAGAGCCGGCATCGTTCTCGACGCTGGATGAAGTCTCGATCGTCCTGCTGTTCTTCGGCAGCGCGCTCAACTATCTGGCCGCCATCGCGTTCGCCATCGGATTCTTCAAGGCGAACCTGTTGAGCCGGCGCACATGTACGATCCATGTGCTGATCAGCGCGACCGTGTTGTCCTTCCTGATTTTCCGCGGCTTCGACTACGGGAGCCTGCCCAAGGCCTTGCGGCACTGGTACGCGGTTGTCGCCTTCTTCGCAGGCGTTCCCGCCATTTCCTGGGTGCCTCTCACTGCGTTGGGTGTCGTCGCACTCTCGCGGCAGTGGAAGGCCGAGTCGTCTTCCGCTGAAATCCGCGGCATCGGTTGACTCGGGCCGAGGCATCCGCCAACTGACTGGCCGCTGTCGCGGCCGGTGCGAGCTGTCCGCGCGACTGCTGAGTCGACGAATGGCGCTCGAACGCCGAACCCGACCGCAGCGCGATGTCGATTTCTGCTGTCCCCGTTCGTCGTTCCGATACCAGGCGACGAAGCCGGTTCCATCGAGGAGAAAAGCCATGCGCGTGATGGTGTTCGTGAAAGCGACCGAGGACAGCGAAAAGGGCTTTCAGCCCACGCCCGAGACGAAGGAAGCGATGGCGGCGATGGGCCGATTCAACGACGAACTCCGCCAAGCCGGCATCCTGGCCGCGGCCGACGGCCTCAAGCCAACCTCGCACGCCAAGCGTGTCGCATTCGATGGTGCCAGCCGCGCGGTGACCGACGGACCTTTCGCGGAGGCCCGCGAGCTCGTCGCCGGTTTCTGGATATGGAACGTCAAGGACATGGACGAGGCAGTGGCCTGGGTGAAGCGTTGTCCCAACCCGATGCCGGGTCCGAGCGAGATCGAGATCCGGCCGTTTTATGAGATGGCGGATTTGCTGTGAGGGCCTGACGAAAGGACGTCGCGGAATCCACGGTTGGCACGGCACAAGCGCGGTGATGGGTGCGTGCGTTCTTCGCCGCCGTTGCAACAATTGGACAATTGGAAATTTCGCCCCTCTGCTAGCATCCCCTCTGCCGTGAAACCAAGGGGAATCCATGCGCCATCGCCTTGCCACGCTGTTCGCTAGCGTGCTGCTCGCCGCCGCAAGTCATCGCGTACTGGCCGATGCGCAAACCGATCCCGACACGCCGTTCGTGCGTTCGCTGCTGCAGCGCGAGCTGCCGGCCGATCGGCTCGATCTCGAGACGGTCGCCTATGCCTTCGAAGGCGTGCACGCCGGCGCGCTGGCCGCGTCGCTGCGCGAGTTCGACGAGCGGCGCGCGATCGCCGACGTGCTCGGCGATCCGGCGCCGACTGCGGTGAGCATCGGCGACTCCATAGCGGCCGCGCGTGCCGCGGCCGTTTCGCTCGACGACCTGCGCACGCGGCTGATGACGCAGGGCTTCGTGTTCGATTTCCGCATGCCCGATGTGCGTCCGTTCGTTCCTCCGCCGGCGAACGGCGATACCGCAGCGCAACTCGATGCGGCCCAGCTTTCGCCGCAATCGAAGTACGACCTGGCCAAAGGCACGCAGATCCAGGCTGGCATCTGGCGCGCTCCGCCGGCCGGCAGCGATGGCCGCAAGCCCTGGCCCGATCGCTTCTTCGTATTCGGCCACGTGATCAACCGCACCCGTCACGACGCGACCCTCTCCCTCGTCGAATTCACCGTGAAGGACGCTGCACTGCCCGTGCCCGCGGAACTTCTCTGCAACAATCAGAAGGTATCCGCCGCCCAATCCTCCAACGTAGTCTGCGAACTGAGGTGGCTCACAAGCCGGCAAATCCCGACGGCGCCCGACGAAGCCACCACGCTGCGCATGCTCGCGGGCGTGCAAAGCGGCCTCGTGATGATCGAGCCGGGGGCGACGCTCATATACGTATCCGGTCGCGCGTTCGCAGCGCGGGGCCACGGCAACGGGCCCGAAGGCGAACTGAGATCACAGGCGCAACAGGCCGCGCGGGAGCTGATCGCCGGACAAAGTTGTCGCGCACTCGGCCAGTGCGGCGAGCGCCTGATCGGCCTGCTGAAGCAGCCGGCCATCCTGGTGCTGCCGGTCGGGCTGTTCGTCATGGGCTGGACGGCACGCCGTCGCCTGACCGGCGCGCCGCCTTCGCGCGGAGCGCTCACGCTGGCGCGTTGGGCATTCGGCGTGTATGCGTTTCTCGTCGTGATCGCGCTGCTGGCGCAGTGGCTCGATGCGACCGCGGGCGGGATGTACAAGGGCCTGTTGGGTGGACTAGTGGCGGCGCTGGTGGCGCAGCCATGGAGCGGCGTGCTGATCAGCACCCCCGCCATCGCCGGCACATCCGACTCCGCTTTCGTCGGCCTGCTCTGGCTGTGCATCGCGATCAACCTCGTCTGGCTCGGCGTGATGGCGTTCGCCAGCGGGCGCCGGCCGACTACGCGCAGGTGGTAGCTCCACGCCGCCTCATCGCCGCCCGCGATTTGCCATCCTGAGCGGCAAGACTCGTCGCTCATCCCGCTATCGTCTTCACGTGCACGTAGCGTCCAAGACGCGTTCGAGAGCTTCACGGGCGGCGCGGTCGGGGCGTGCACATGCGTGCCGGGGACCTTTGCGCCGTCACTCAATACGGAGAGTCGAAATGAAAATCGCATGGGCGTTGATGCTGGCCTTCGTATCGGCCACGTGTTTCGCCGACGGCTATGGCGGCGCGGAAGGCCTCAACCGCGCTGGCGAAACCCTGCATATCGATTTGGACGCCGAAGGGTTTGTCTTGTACGTGCAAAAAAACGCGGACGACACGGCCTGGGCCCAAAACTCGCGGAAGCGTTACAACATCGATCGCGAATGTCCGGATTTCGATTCGCAGCACCGCGCAATAGGCGAGACCTTCACCTGCCCGCCGAACCGGGATTTCCCGCTCTCGGGCGCTACCTACAAAGTCGGCACGTCGTCGAAATGGCGCGCGTGCAACGTCGCTCCGTACTTCGACAAGGCAGGCGACACCGTGTACGTCTGCGTGCACGGCTGCGGCGGAAAGCGCACGCCGAAGATCTTCCGCGAGTTTCCGTGGGAGTGCTGAACGCGAGGCGTGTTGGCGCGGGTGTCGTCGGCGCAGATCTTTTCGTCGGCGAGCTTGGCCCGCACGCGTCAAGTCGAATGGTTTTCGCTGGGCAAAGCATCAGGTTTCCACATATTCGCCATCGATGGGGTCGGGAAACGCGCGGCAGAACGCGACCAATCGTTCGCGAACGGACGGGTCCGCGCGGCGCAGCCAAACGCCGGTGAGCAAGCGGCCGAGTCGCGCGTTGGACTTGACCTCGTGCAGGATGCGATCGATGTAGGCAGGGCCCGCCTTGCAGATCAGGTCCTCGACCGGACCGGCGGCAACGAATGCAAGGGCACCGACATCGACATCGGCGGGATCGCGCGACATTGCAAGGATGATGTCCCAGAGGTCGTACCATCGATTTTCGTACGTCAAATCCATAACGGAATCGGCGGCCCATTGATTGGCCTCGCCCTGGTCCTTGGCGTAGGCCAGGTAAGCGGCAGCGATTTCCGCGTTGGTCACTTCGCACTCCGGCTGAAAAATCGATCGTTTCCTTGTCGATCGTGAGCATGGCTTTCCCGCAGGTCAAGCCGAGGAATCAAGACGGAAACGATTGGCGCTCGTTCGGAGCTGTGAAAGAGTGCACGACTGCCGGAGTTGGTTTTCCGCTCGTCATTGCGCGACGCTTGCTGCGCTGAAACCGGGGGCTTGCCGATGGTTCACGACCCTGTTCGGAATGAAGCGGCTCAGCGCGCCCTGGAGATGGATGCGGCGCGCAGCGGCAGCGGGCCTGCGGCGGATACCGCTACGGGAATCCGCACGCAGATCGTCGCTGCGATCGCTGCACCTGCTTTTTGGCTCATGTTCGTGTCGTCTGCGAGCACACAGGTACCGTTGCTTTTGGCGGTGTTGTTGACGGCGATCCCTTCGATGCTGTGCGTGGGATCGCTCGCCTCCACGAGCGGCGAGCGATGGGCTGCCATCGGCATGGCCGCTCTGTTTGGACAGCTTGTCCTGACGTTGCTCGTGATCGTCTTCGCCGGAATGGCGGCTGAGGGGAACGCCGAGAATTTCTTCGCGCGCGCACTCACGTTCCATGCCCCTTTACCGTTCCTGCCGCTCGCTGCATTCTTCGGCTCGAAACGGGGAGCGCTTGCGCGATCGCGACGCGCAAGCGTGCTGCATCCAGCAGACGACGAGGCGAACTTGCGATGAACATCCTGCTGTGGATTCTTCAGATCCTCGCCGCGCTTCTCTACGGATCGTCGGGCGTCATGAAGGTCTTCATGTTCGACAAGATCAGCCGCGACGTTCCGTCCTTCGGCGCGTTGCCGCGCAACGTATGGATGGCGCTCGGCATCCTGGAACTCGTCTGCGCCGTCGGGCTCGTCGTTCCTGGGGCCTTGCATTGGCGAACGCAGCTGGCGGTTCTGGCAGCCACGCTCCTGGCGATGGAGAGCCTCGCGTTCGTCTGGGTGCACATCAAGTACCGCGAGCAGGCGACCGTGATCATGTGCGTCGTGTTGGGCCTGGTCATGGCGTTCGTCGCGTATGGGCGGATGGTGCTCAATCCGATCGTTTGAGCCGAGGCGGGCTGGGATCCGCAACTGTCGAAGTCGCACTTCCTGTCGACTGAAATCCACAACAACAACGACAGGCTCTCCCGTCGATTCGGTCGCGGCGGGATCCTGCAAAAGTAAAGCCGTCTCGTTCCAGGAACTTCCAAGGCAACGCTGCGCTCCATCAGATCCGCGAATGCACGGGATACATCCCTGGCACGTGGGTGGTGGTGCCCTGATGCGTCGCGATATCGCTTTGCGGCTGCCCGCTTTCTCGGGTGGGCGAAGCGTGCCTTGACTGGGAGAGACCCATGCGATTGACACCTGTGTGCTGCATTGCTGCGGTAGGCCTCGCTGCGGCCGGAATGGCCAGCGCTACGCCGCTGCAGATCAACGAAAGCGCGTTCCAGAACAACTACTCGAACCTGCATCTGGTGTCGGAAAACTTCGAGGGCTTTTCCGAAGGGCCGCAACCGTCGCCCTTGGTGATCGCCAATGGAACCTACCTCGGCACCGGATCGGTCGACGCGGCGCCGTGGTGCACCTTCGCGGGTGCCGACAAGTGCCTGGACACCGTGATGAACGACGGAACCTTTCAGGCGTTTCCTGATGGAACGACGATGTGGACGACGCGGGTGATTTTCGCCAGCGGACCGCAAACGGTGCTCGTGACCGTCATCGGGAACTCAGGCAGGCTACAGACCAATATTGAAAGCGACGGCGGCGCCACCGCGGGCGAATTCCTCGGGTTTTACGATGCGCAAGGCCTGCAATCGGTCAGCTTCCACATCCTTTCCGATGGCATCGATGTGGTCAATTACGGTTTCGACCACGTGACGACGTCAGCGTCGACGCCTCTTGGCGGCGGTGGAACGGCCGCGGAGCCGACTCCGATGCTGAGCGAGGGCGTGGCTGCGTTGCTCGCTGCCGCGATGTCGGTGGTGGGGGTGTTTGGTGTGCGGCGGAGAAGGGGGTGCTGAGCCGCGCTCGGCGGCGCGGGCAGAATACTTTCGCCTAGTCTTCGCGAAGCCGATCGTCACGCGATATACCGTCGTGCTCGCCGCCAATCGCCAAGTTGGTGGCAGATGGAAGCCACGCGAGGCAAACGCACGACCTTCATCAAGCGGCCGACGAATGGTCGGCAATGAGTCTGCCAAGAAAAAGGCCCGCATTTGCGGGCCTTTCCTCGTGCGTTCCCCGTGGTGCAACTACTGACAGGAGGAGAATTTGAACGACGCGAGCCGCGTGCTCCAATTGAACGCGCCCGTCGTCTTCAAGTACTCGGTCGTATACCAGAAGGTGCAGTCGTCGACGGGGTCGATCGACATCGCACTGTAGTCGCCCCAGCGCTCCAGCTGCTGGCCGCTCTGCGAACCGCCGCCGCTCATCATCGTCGCTTCGGCCTGCATCGCGTTGAGCGTGTCGGTGACCAAGCGTCCCGTGTAGCGGATCGACGGAAACATCGTGCTGCTCGAAATGCTGTAGCCGAGTGCCATGTTGCCTTGCTTGTCTTGCGCGATCGATCCCATCCAGCGGTAGTTGGTGTCCGGAGCGAACGTCGATTGCTGGTAGACCGTCGGCGTTCCGGCGGGGTTGCGCAGTTCGTACCAGCGCAGGCCGGTGTACGGATTGTTGTGCGCGGTCCCCACCTTCACCGAATGGTTGACCACCAGCGACTGGTAGCTGCCGAAATTGCGATAGGCGAGCCGGAACATCAGGCGATCGGCGAGTGAGTCGAGCTTTTGCTTCGTGCCCGACTGAGGCACGCAATCGCTGCCGCCGCAGGCCGGCGTGAACGACGCTACGGGAATGTTGATCGGCCCCGACAGCGACGTGTTGGCCGTATTGCTCCAGTCGGTGTGGAATCGCCACAGGTTCAGCGAGTTCGAGCCGAAGTTGACCAGATAGTTCGGCGCTCCGGCAGGCGGGGCCGTCGAGCCGTCGAGGTCGGAAGGCAGCACGCCGCCGTAGCTCGACGACAGCTGGAAGCATTGCTGCGTGGCCGCTGCACCGGTCAGCATCGCGCTGCGGTTGTAGGCGCAGAGCTTGGAGCCCGCAAACGTGTTGCCGTTGAACATGTTGAAGGTTTCGTAATAGGCATCGGGCCAGACGGCCATTTTCGGATAGTCCGGGAAGACGCTGCCGTATGAAAACGAATAGCGGTACCACCCTCCCGTCGCATCCGACGTCTGCGAAACGGCGACGCACTGCAGATACGGCGTCGTACCGACCGCGAACTGCGAGATGATCCAGCGGTTGGCGGCCTTGTCGTAGACGACGATCGCATCGCCGTCGTTGTCGCTCTGGCACTGGCCGCCGAAACCCGCCCACAACGTGCTGGTCGGCACAGGTCCGTAGACGACGTTCTTCGTTGCCTTGTCGAACACGGCAAAGCCGACGTTGACCACTTGAACATATTGCGTGGCACCCACGGCGCCGACCGTGTCGGGCGGCGCGTACTGCACCGTGAAACTACCGTTGGGTCCGCTGAACCCGTTGCCGACGCCATCCACTCCACTGACGAGCGTCGGGGCGAGGAGCCCGATCGGTCCCCGATAGTCTTGCAATGCGCCGTCGGTCTGGCCGGGCGGTGTATAGGGAAGCGGGATTTGATGCTCGTCGTGCTGACGCCAATGGCTGTAACCGGCAGAGTCAGGCAGGACTTTCCGCAGCGATGGCAGCGTGTCCTGATGAACGGCCGAAGTCACCTCGGCGCGGCCTACAGCTGGCGACGCCGCGTTCGCGGTGGCAAAGATGAGTCCGGGAATAGCGGCGAGAGTCCACAGGCATCGATTCACTGGATGTACCTCCTCCTGGGGGGCCCGAGTGAGTGCGCGGGCGGGATATCAGTCCCAAGACTTATATACATCAGTCTTAAGACCTAGGCCATAAGGCTGATATGGGGCGCCCATGCAAGCAGGGAGGCCGAAGCGGGCGCCCATCACCGATGACTCCGCGTTCAGATCGCTCCAACCGAGCGCGGGGCATATGTCGGCTCAGGGGCAGGCCGGCAATCAATCAGGTGTGCTGGGGCTCACGCGACGAGTGGCTGACCGCCAGGGTGGCCGTTGGGGTCGTGACGAGCGGTGCGAGAGGGCCTTCGGGCCAGCCGATGCGGCAGATTAGCGTCCGCAAAGCTGGTCTTCGCACGGGATACCATCGTGGTCGCCGTCGATCTTCACATCGGGGCAGTTCTGAAGGTAGAACGTTGCTTCGGCGCACGAGGTCATCTGCGAACATCGCGTCTTGCCGTCGCAGCTGAATGGCCGCGACGGTGTAGCGGATGATGGCGAGTCCTGATCGACGAGATGATGAGGCTGTTGCGGCTCCGTCTCGTCTTGTGTGATCGAGTTCGGGCGCCATCGATCATAGGCGGCCATAAGCACGACGAAGGCCGCGAAGACGAAGACGATGGCGCGCATGACTTTCCCCCAAGTCCGCTCACGCGCCAAAGGATAGCGCCGGGCGTGCGCGCCGTCTCGGTGGGAATTGCCGCTGGATGACCGCGCTATCGACGACGGGCGTCGTAGCGATGACCGGCGTCAGTCAGTAGTGATAGGCTCGTGTCGCGGTGGGGCCGCCTATTTTCGGGGAATGTCATGAAGTCGCTGGCACGGTGGGGCGTCGTCATGTTCACAGGCGTGCTTGTCGCAACAACGGCTCACGCGTCCGGGCTGCGACTCAATCCGGAGCATCCGGCGGCCGGACAGCCCTTCACAATCGATGTGGACTACACCAGCACGCATTGCGCCGGCCCGCTCAATCCCGTTTCGGCCAGGTTGGAACCCCCCAATCCCGCTTACGACTTCGTGAGTGTCACGATCGCGGCATCTCTCCAATGCACCGCAGACGTGACCGGGCCCAGCGTCTTCCACATGTCGGCCACGATGGCGGGTCTGCCCGAAGGCACCTATCCCGTCTACTCGTCCGTCGGAATCCTCGACGGCTTCGATCCTCCGTTCATCGATTTCATCCCTCAGGGGACGGTCGTCGTGGGCGGCGGTGGTGGTGGTGGCGCAGTCAATTCGGTGCCGGCCGTATCAGCTTGGGGAGCGGTCCTGCTCGTCCTTGCGATCGGACTGTGCGCGCGCGGCAGAACGGGTCGCGAGACGCGCAAAGTCGAGTCCTGATCGTAAGACGGTCCTGTCGACGTCATTACCGCGAAAGCGGAAATCCATTTCGCGTTTTGATCCGTCTCATGTTGCCGCGAGCTATCTCAGCGGCCGGCTAGTATTCGGACACTGCCGGGCGACGATGAAAAGAGGCGAGCAATCGATCGTGAACAAGTGTCGACGAACGCGGCTCCCGCAACTCGTGTCGAGCCACGCAAAGCCCGCTACGCCGCGGTTTTCCGCTCTCTCGAAGTCCCTTGTGCGACTGACGTACTCGCGTTGACATCGAAGATCAGTCGGAGCAACGTTTCTCAGTCGCTGTGGATGCAGCGATCGGGATTGGCGTCCCGGAGCCTCTAGGATTCTCACACTCCAAGAGGTCCGTCATGTCCAAGCAGTCCCCGGCCGCGCGCGCGGCGTCATCGTCCAATCCTTCCCCCGTAAACCCCTCGGATCGCCTCGACGCGATCGGCCGCTACATCAACCTTCGCGACTGGTCGTTCGCGCTCGTCGACTTGATGGAAGTGGCGGGGAAGTCGATGGTCAGCGGCGAGCGGATCGCTGTGTGCGATCAGACGCTGATGGGGGCATCGGGGTTGCTGCGGGAGTTGTTGGAGCAGATGGATGGGCGGGTGGAGGTGATTCGGGAGGCGTAGGACTGCGGTCGGGGTGTCCTTTCACAGCAGCGCGACGACACTAGTCACGACCGCGGCAGTCAACGCGACCGGTCGAGTCGCAAATGTCGGAAAGGGCATTCTGATCCCTATTTCGCTTGTGATCGTCCGCGCATGTGTGACTTCCCGCGCGATTGCGGTGCCGTCTGCCCGCTTCGAAAATGCATGCGTAACGTCGCCGGAGTTGAGGTTATGGCGCGTGCACTCCGATTGATATATCTGTAAGCCTGCCTATACGATAATTTACAAATCGTACGTCAAGACGGTCACATTTCTTTTTGGGTGCTTCCGTAAGATCGGCTGCGAGGGGATTCGCCAGTCGCTTTCGCTAATCATCGCCACCCAAGGTGAGGAGGCTGTGCGCCCCTGAATCCGCGCGGTACGAATTTGCTCGCGCGAAAGTGCAATGAATCCAGGAGCTATTCAATGAATATCCGTCTCACGGCGCTTGTCCTTGCAACCGCGACTGCGTTCGGATGCTCGATAGATGCATTCGCGCAAACCGTCATTACTCAGAGCACTGGCACTTCCGGAATGGCGGGGGATCCTGCCGGTTGGCCCATCACTATTACGCTGTCTGGATCGTACAAGCTGGGCACCAATCTCACTCCCACGGCCGGCAGCGATGCCATCGACATCTCTGTTCCCGGAGTGACGATTGATCTCGCAGGTTTCACCATATCCGGAAACAATACTTGCACCGCGGGCAGCACGAATGGGGCAACGTGCGTAGGAGGCAGCCACGGAACCGGGATAGCATCTACTGCGGCACAGACGACTATCCAAAATGGCAACATCAATGGATTTACGACGGGAATAAGTCTGTCGCAACAGATGAATTCAGTTTCCCATATAACGCTGACGAAAAATGCGGTGGCGATCGATGCATCGCATGGTGTAGGGTCCATTTTCGAACACATCATTGCGTCGGTAAACGGTGATGGACTGGTGGGCGGTTCGTCGGATCAAGTTTTTGCGTCAACCTTTCTGAGTAACGGTAACAGTGGACTCAGCGGTGCGTTGATTGATGCCCGCGACATTATTTCAATTGCCAACAGCAGCTATGGAATCGATGCTGGGAATGGTGGAATCATCACCAACGCGAACCTCATCTATAATGGCGTAGGCGGATATAACTCCACCGATCAGGCGATACTCAGTCACGTGATGGTGAACGGCAGCCCTGTCGGTATCAGCGTTTCGCCCGGCAAGGCAATCGTGGAGGACAGTTCTGTCAACGATGCGACCACTGGTTTTGTACTCGGTTCTGCGGGTTGCTACTGGCAGATCGGAGGGCTGGCGAATACGACGAATGTCAGCGGTGGAACCGCGCTGACGGGCACGTCCACGACCTGCTTCTGAGCACTCGATAGCGGAAACTTCCGGGTTGGCTGGTCGTGTGACCGGCCAACCCTCGAGTTTTCTCCGTGACAGGGGCGGGCAACGTGGCGGAGTGATTTTGTTCGCACAACGAAGGAGGCGAAGTCTCTCGCCTCGATCTCGCCGGCGATTCAAAGGTTGTAGTAACCGTCAAAGTCGGGATGCGCAGCAAGAGCCGTGCGCAAGAGCAGTCCAGCTACAGCCCCGTCTTGTGCATTGGCAGGCGCCTCGTTGAGTTGGGCGACCGTGAGGTGCCGGGGCATGTGATCGTCGAACATGTCGAGGTCCGACGGTTGGCGACGCCACCAGCCTCCACAACTCGGGCTCGCGTCGTTCAGTGCTCAGCGCTCCCAGAGAAGCCTTCATGCCCCGGCCGCGAATTTCGCAGCGGGTAAAAGTACGAGGTGAATCGGCCGCACGAAGGGCTCGCGGATCTCGTCGTGAGAGAAGCCGCATGGCCTTGCTCAAGCGCTTGATTCAAATGGTGGCCGGGGACGGAATCGAACCGCCGACACGGGGATTTTCAATCCCCTGCTCTACCAACTGAGCTACCCGGCCAGGATGTGCTGCTTGCGTGCGGCCGGGGTGCGGCCGCAGCGGGGCCGCGTATTAGAGCCGCGGTGCGGGCATCCGTCAAGACGGTTCGTCGAGATCGTCGCTCGGCGGCGGCTGCGGCTCGTGGGGGCGACAGGGCAGGGCATGACTTTCGGCCCTCTTGCGTTCCCGTGTCCATTCTTCTACAACTGTAGTACGACATTTGTAGAAGCGATCCGATGGTCAAGAAAGCGGACATCAGCCTCAGCGAATTGCAGATCGCGTTGATGCGCGTGCTGTGGGCGCGCGGGGAGACGAGCACGGCGGACGTGGCGGCGCAGCTGGCGGAGGAGCGCGGGCTCAAGCACACCACGGTAGCCACGTTGCTGACGCGGCTGGAGAAGCGCGGCGTGGTCGCGCAGCGGCGCGACGGGCGGCAACTTTTCTATCGAGCGCTGGTGGACGAGGCGGACGTGCGGCGTTCGATGGTCGCTGACCTCGTCGGTGCGCTGTTCGCGGGCGATGCGCAGGGGCTGGTCGCGCATCTGGTGCAGGAATCGGAGATCGCCCCGGGCGATCTGGCCAAGGTGCGCCGCCGGTTGGCGCGCGGGGAGAACAACGATGCATGACGAATCGATCGTCGCCTGGCTGTTGACCTTCGCACTACACGCGAGCGTGCTGCTGGCGCTTGCCTGGATCGTCGATCGCGGCGTGCTGCGCCAGCGCCCGGCGTGGCGCGAGCTGTTGTGGCGCACGGCGCTGTTCGGCGGGCTGCTGACGGCGAGCATGCAGACGATGCTGGATCTGCGCACGTCGGCGCGATTCGCGGTGCCGGTGGCGCAGAGGAGCGTTCCTGCCGCCGCGATCGTCGCGAGCACTGACGATGCGGTGAAACGCGAATCGGCGACGAGCATCGCGCCTACATCCTCGGCTATTGGTGGCAGCGGCTTCAGCCTCGAGACCTCGCCCAGCCAGCGCATGGCGACTGAACTCGCTCCCACAGCCGCATTGCAGGTTCGCGGCGCCGACACAGCGCCTGCCGCGAACGCCCAACGCGTCTCCGAGTCGACTACCGAATCCACGGGTTATGGCGAGCAGCAGGCGAAGCGGCTCTCCCGCGCCGGTCTCTCCTGGCAAACCCTGCTGCTCGCCGCCTGGCTCGCCGGCAGCCTGCTCGCGTTGTTCCGCTTGGCAGCCACGTGGTGGCGTCTCGAACACGCCGTGCAGGGCGCCGAGCCGCTGCAGAACGCAGCGATCGCGACCGATGCCGCCGCGCTTGCGCTGCAGGCCGGCGTGCGCGCGCCGCGGCTGGCCGTGCTCGACGAACTGGCCAGTCCCTTCGCCGCGCGCGGCGGGCGCATCGTGCTGCCACGTTGGGCCTGCGAGCTGCTCGACCGCGAGCAGCTGCGCGCGATGCTCGCGCACGAGACCGCGCACCTCGCGCGGCACGACGCCAGCTGGAAACTCGCGATCGCGATCTGCCGCTCGCTGTTGTGGTTCCTGCCGTTGGCGGGCATCGCGCGGCGGCGTCTGGACGAAGCGGCGGAACTGGCCTGCGACGCCTGGGCCGCGCGCCATCTCGGTGACGGCCGCTCGCTCGCCGAGTGCCTGGCCGAATGCGCCGAGCGGCGCCTCGAAGGTTTCGAATCCTGGCTCGCGCCGGCGATGGCGCAGCGCGAATCGCCGCTGCTGCAGCGTATCGATCACTTGATTGGGGGAACACCGATGAACACGACCTTGTCGCACCTGCGCGCCGGCTCCGCCGCCGTGCTGGCGCTGGCGCTGGCGATCCTGCTGCTGCCGGGCTTCGGCACGCAGGCGCAGGCGCAACCCGCACCGCCGTCGCCACCGAGTCCTCCGGCGCCGCCTGCACCGCCTGCACCGCCGGCTGCGCCGAAGGCCAGTTCGGAAAGCCACATCCACATTTCCGATAGCGACAGCAGCGGCAGCAAGAAGCGCCAGACCACCACGATCCGCTCCAGTGACGATCATCACAGCGTCGAAGTGCAGATAAAGGGCGAGATCGCTTTCACCGACAGCGACGACGACGTCTCCAGCCTCAGCGATGGCGGCAGCGCCAGCTTCACCGAGACCAAGGACGGCGTGGAGCGCCGCGTGCAGTACCGCAGCCAGGGCGGCAAGATCGAACGCCGCTGCTTCGTAAACGACGACGAACGTCCGGCCGACGCCGCGCAGGAAGCATGGATCAAGGCGTTCCTGCCGGCCGTGATCCGCGATTCGGCGATCGGTGCCGAAGCGCGCGTGAAGCGCATCTACGCCAAGGGCGGCACCGGCGCCGTGCTCGACGAGGTCGGCCGCATCGACGGCGACTACGCGCGCGGCGTGTACTTGAAGCAGCTGTTCGCGACGGCCAAGCTGTCGCCGGCCGAGGTCACGCGTGCGATCGGCCTGATCGACGCGATCGACTCGGACTACGAGCGCCGCAACGTGCTCGCCGCGCTCGCGGCCGCCGCGCCGCTCGATGCGCAGCAACAGAAGCTCGTCATCGCCCAGGCCGAGAAGATCGGCTCGGACTACGAGCGCGCGGAGCTGCTGACCAGCATGGTGCCGCAGCTCGCCTCGCAGCCCGACGTGCGCGAAGCCTGGCTGCACGCGGCGGCCAAGCTCGGCTCGGACTACGAACACCGCCGCACGCTGACCGCGCTGCTCGACAACACGCAGCTCGACGACAAGATGCTCGGCGAGGTCATCACCTCGGCCGACTCGATCGGCTCGGACTACGAGCGCCGCGAGCTGCTGGTGTCGGCGCTGCGCCGCGTCGGCGACAGCGAGCGCGTCGCGCCGATGTACGCGAAGGCGGTCGGCGGCATCGGCTCGGACTACGAACGCCGCGAGGCGCTGCTCGCGCTGATCCGCGCGCCGAAGTTCGGCGCCGGCGCTTCCAATGCCGTGCTCGACGCCGCCGGCAGCATCGGTTCGGACTACGAGTGCCGCGAGGTGCTGATCGCGCTCGCACGCGTGATGCCGAACGATGCCGGTCTGATCACGCGCTACCGCAAGGTCGCCGGCAAGCTGTCCGATTCGGAGCGCGGCGCCGCCGAGCGCGCGCTGGATCGATTCCAGACCTGAACGCACGCGAACGGCGCACGCGTGGGCGTGCGCCGAATCGGGGTAATCTGCCGTCGTGGAGATCGTCCATCCACGGAGACCCCCGATGAACCGCCGCCTCGCCGCTTCGCTGTTCGCCGTCGTGTTCGGCGTATCCGCCGGCATGCCCGCGCATGCCGACACGCCCGAAACGCAGCAGAAGAACCTCGACCGCTATACGCCGTACCTGCAGCCGCCGGTCGATCAGTTCTCGTATTGGTCGCTTTACAAATGGCAGCTGGTCGGCGCCGAAAAGATCGTCGTGTGGACGACGGTCAAGGACGCCTATCTGCTGACCGTCGAACAGCCGTGCGCCAAGCTGCAATGGGCCGACGGCATCACGCTGTCGACGCAGCAGACCCACTTCGTCAGCCGGCGCATCGACTACGTCAACGCGGGCGGCGACCGCTGCCGCATCATCCAGATCCAGCCGCTCGACTACGCGCGCCTGCTGAAGGACGACAAGAACGCGCCGAAATGACGCGTCACGCGTCGGGCGCGACGTAGCCCGCCGGTTTTTCCGAGCCGTCGCCGAAGAAGTACTTCTCCATTTCGGCGGCGATGAACGTGCGTGTCTTCGCGTCGAGCGGATTCAAGCGGTTCTCGTTGATCAGCATGGTCTGGTGCGCCAGCCAGCCGGCCCAGGCTTCCTTCGAGACGTGCTCGTAGATGCGCTTGCCGAGCTCGCCCGGCCAGGGCGCGAACGCGAGGCCTTCGGCTTCGCGTTGCAGTTTCACGCAGTGGACGCTACGCGTCATCGAACTTCCTCGTCGAGGGTCTGCAACAGTTTGCGCACCGGCGCGGGCAGACCCAGCGCGGCCAGTTGCGCCGGTGCGTGCCAGCCGTGGTCGGCGTCTTCCGCAACGCGATCGGCCAGCGGCGATCCGTGCAGCAGCAGCGGCGTGATCTGCAGATGATAGTGGCTGAACGTGTGCACGAAGCGATCGAGCGCCATGTGCAGCTCCGCGCGAACGCCGTAGCGCTCGCGCAGGCGCGCGGCGGCCGAGGCGGCATCGTCCACTTCGGGAAGACTCCACAAGCGCGCCCACACGCCGGTCGGCGGGCGGCGTTCGAGCAGTATGCGCCCGTCGGCGTCGCGCACGACGAGCATGGTCGTCGCGCGCGTCGGCACGTTGCGTGACGGCTTGGCCTGCGGCAGCTGCGTGGTCAGGCCGTCGCGCAGGGCGACGCAGCCGAACGACACCGGGCAGCGCATGCAATGCGGGCGCGAGCGCACGCACAAGGTCGCGCCGAGATCCATGATTGCCTGCGTGTAGTCTCCGGCACGCGCGGCAGGCGTGTGCGCATCGGCCAGCGACCAGAGTTTGCGCTGTACCGCCGTCGCGCCGGGCCAGCCGTGCACGCCGTGCCAGCGCGCCAGGACGCGGCGCACGTTGCCGTCGAGGATCGCGTGGCGTTCGTTCCAGGTCTGCGCCAGGATCGCCGCCGCCGTCGAGCGGCCAATGCCGGGCAGGGCGGACAAGGCCTCGATGTCGCGCGGCAGTTCGCCGCCGTGAAGGTCGACGCAGAGCTGCGCGGCCCGGTGCAGGTTGCGCGCGCGGCTGTAGTAGCCGAGGCCCGACCACAGCGCGAGCACCTGGTCCTGCGGCGCGGCGGCGAGCGCGGCGAGCGTCGGCAGCGCGGCGACGAAGCGCTCGAAGTAGGGGATGACCGTGCGCACCTGCGTCTGCTGCAGCATGACTTCGCTCAGCCACACGCGATAGGCGTTGCGCGACTGTTGCCACGGCAGGTCCTTGCGGCCGTGGTCGTCGTACCAGGCGAGCAGCGCGTGCGCGAATGCGTCGGTCGCGCCGTCGGTTGCGACGCTACTCGGCGATTCGTGATGGCGGGCGGCTTTCGGCACGGCCGGACTACGGCTTGGCCGGCGCCGGCGCGTCGTTGCCCAGTTCGACGCGCAAGCCCTCGATACGCGTTCCGCCGATCTCGACCGAACGCGCTGCGGCATTGCCGTCGAGCGGCGGCAGCGCATCGATCTTGTTGCCGGCGGCCTGCCACTTCTGCAGCCAGCCGGCGAGATCGCCGGCATTGGCGAGCTGCAGATCGACGCCTTCGGCGAGCTTCTTGCCGCCCGAGAGGATGGTTCCGTTACGCAGGTCGAGCACGAAACGCACATCCGTGGACGAGTTGCTCGGCGGACGCGCCGCGAGCCACGCCTTCAGCGCGTCGAGGTCGAGCACCGGCTGTTCGACGACGATGCGCTCGATGTCGATGCGGTCGCTCCACAGCGTGTGCCACGGCACGGCGACGTCGAGCGACGCGGCCGTCAGCAGCGCGGAGTCCTTCGATCTCAGCGCGGGCTTGGGCAATACGAGGTGCAGGTTCGGCGAGAAGTCGAAGCCGGCCACGCCGCCGAGCGAAAGTTCGGCGCCGGTGAGGCCGCGCGTCTGCTCGATCAGGAAAGCGGTCAGCCGCTCGGGCCGCGAATAGCGGTGCAGCACGATCGCGCCGAGCACGAACAGCAAGCCCAGCACGGTCAGCCAGCGGCGCCGGTGCCGCCGCGGCCTGGCGTCGGTGTCAGCCATTGCCCTTCAGCGAAGCCGGCAGCAGGCCGTCGACGAACGCGGCAGCGTCGAACACCCGCAAGTCCTCGGCGCTCTCGCCCAGACCCACGTAGCGGATCGGCAGACCGAATTCCTGCGCGAGCGCGAACACCACGCCGCCCTTCGCGGTGCCGTCCAGCTTGGTCACGACGAGGCCCGTGACACCGATCGCCTGACTGAACTGGCGCACTTGGTTGATCGCGTTCTGGCCGGTGGTGCCGTCGATCACCAGCAAGGCTTCGTGCGGCGCTTCCGGATCGAGCTTGGCGAGCACGCGGCGGATCTTCGAAAGCTCGTCCATCAAGCCCGATTGCGTGTGCAGGCGGCCGGCGGTGTCGGCGATCAGCACGTCGATGCCGCGCGAGCGCGCGGTCTGCAGCGCGTCGAAGATGACGCTGGCCGAATCGGCGCCGGAGCCTTGCGCGATCACCGGCACGTCGTTGCGCGCCCCCCAGGTCTGCAACTGCTCGACTGCGGCCGCGCGGAACGTGTCGCCGGCCGCGAGCACGACCGAGCGGCGCTCGTTGCGGAAGCGCCAGGCGAGCTTGCCGATCGTGGTGGTTTTGCCGACGCCGTTGACACCGACCATCAGCAGCACGAAGGGCTTGCGACCGCCGACGTCGAGGGGGAGCTCGACTTTCCTGAGGCGTTCGACCAGGTCCGCGCGCAGCGCCGCGAGCAGGGCATCGACATCGGGGAATTCGCGGCGGCCGACGCGCGCGCGCAGCTTTTCGACCAGTTCGGTCGCCGCGGCGACGCCGACGTCGGCCGTGATCAGGCAGGTTTCCAGTTCGTCGAGGAACGCGTCGTCGAGCACCGGATGGCGCGTGAACAGCGCCGAGAGGCCGCGCGCGAAGCCGCTGCCGGACAGCCGCTCGCGCCACGAGCGCTTCGGCGGCGGCGCCGATGCCGCGATTTCAGCGGGCGGCGGCGTGTCTTCCGTGCCGGCGTCCTGCGCAGGCTCGGCGATGCTTTCGCTCGCGGCTTCGGCAACGAGCGGCGCTTCGACCGGCTGCACTTCGATGTCTTCGGGCGGCGCAATGGGCTGCGTGGCCGCGCTGGCCTCGGGCGTTTCCTCGACCGGCTTTTTTTTCTTCCAGAACTTCAGCATCGCGAATGAACGAGCGAGAATGCGAGCCTTCCATGCTAACACCCGCGCCGGACGCGCAAGGCAGCCGATGTCGAAACCCCAGGGCAGGTCCAGCGGCGGCAGCGTACGCATCGTCGCCGGCCGCTTGCGCGGCAGCCGGCTGCCGGTGGCGGATGCCGACGGCCTGCGGCCCACGCCCGACCGCGTGCGCGAGACCTTGTTCAACTGGCTGGCGCCCGTGCTGGAAGGCGCGCGCTGCCTCGATCTGTACGCCGGCACCGGCGCGCTCGGCATCGAGGCGCTGTCGCGTGGTGCGGGGGAATGCGTCTTCGTCGAGCGCGATCGAACCTTGAGCCGGCAATTGCAGGACAACATCGCCCGCCTGCACGTCGAGCATGCGCGCGTGGTCAATGACGAGGCGTTCGGGTTTCTCGAAGACCGCCCGCCGGCACCGTTCGACCTGGTTTTCCTCGATCCTCCATTCACCGCCGACCTGTGGAGCGAATCGGCGCGGCGGCTGGAGCAGGGCGGCTGGCTCGACGCGCATGCGCACATCTACGTGGAGGCGGTGCCGGAGGCCGCTTTCGCGCCGCCGGACACCTGGCGGCTGCATCGCGAAGGGCGCGCTGGTGCAGTGCACTACGCCTTGTATCGTCGCTTCGCGCACGATCCGTTAAGCTAGCGCCCTCCGCGTCGAACCAGGCTCTAAGGACGGCAGCAATCCATGGCGATTTCGCAGCAGCGCTCGCGCATCGCGGTCTATCCGGGCACGTTCGATCCGATCACGAACGGCCACATCGACCTTGCCAGCCGCGCCTCGCCGCTGTTCGACCGTGTCATCGTCGCGATCGCCGACAGTTCGACCAAGGGGCCGAGCTTCACGCTCGACGAGCGCATCGACCTCGCGCGCACGGCGCTCGTGGGACTGCCCAATGTCGAGGTGCGAGGATTCGCCGCGCTGCTGGCCGACTTCGTCGAGGAAATCGGCGCCGGCGTGATCCTGCGCGGCCTGCGTGCGGTGTCGGATTTCGAATACGAATTCCAGCTGGCCAGCATGAACCGGCACCTGATCCCGGCCGCCGAGACGCTGTTCCTGACGCCGGCCGAACAATACAGCTTCATCTCTTCGTCGCTGGTGCGCGAGATCGCGCGGCTCGGCGGCGACGTGTCCGGGTTCGTCCACCCGGCGGTGCAACAGGCGCTGCGAACGCGCTATCTGAAGTCGATCAACAACCAGAGGTAGAAACGACCATGCGCAAGATTCTCTCGATCGCCGCCCTTGCCTGTGCCGCCACGTTCGCGCTGAGCGCCTGCGACAACGGCGAGAAGGCCAAGCAGGACGCCGCCGCGGCCGCTGCCGCCGCGGCGCCCGCCGTGCTCCCGGCGCCGGCCACCGGCGACAAGGAAGCGTGGAAGAAGTACCTGATCAGCGTCGTCACGGCGAACATGCAGGGCGTCAAGAGCACGCACCCGTACATGTACTTCGTGCCGGGCGGCGACGACGACGCGGCCAAGGCCGATCGCGCCAACCAGCTCGAGAACGTCAAGACGACCGTTTCGCGCGGCGTCCTGCCGGGCAACATGCTGGCCTTCGGCGGCCCGGATTCGGCGATGACCGCGCAGGTGATCACCGACGCGTTCAAGGACGCCCAGGCCGGTTCGTTCAAGGACGTCGTCGTGCTGTTCGTCGGCAAGCCGACCGAATCCGACGCGGTCAAGCAGGCGCTTGCCGCTTCGAGCGCCGACGTGCGCTTCGTCGAAGCGAAATAAGCGCGCGCCTGGAGTAGTCGACAGCCTCCCAGCGTCATCCCGGCGAAAGCCGGGATCCAGCTCCTCCGCTCTCGCCGACTCCGGTTCCTCGCCACATGAAAGATCGCGGCTCGCCGAACACTCGATGTTCGAGCGAGCCGCCCCATGCGCTAAGCTTCGCGCATGTCACTCAAGATCACCGATGTCTGCGTCAACTGCGACGTCTGCGAACCGGTCTGTCCGAACAAGGCGATCTATCTCGGCCCCGAGATCTACGAAATCGCGCCGGACCTGTGCACCGAATGCGTCGGCCACTACGACACGCCGCAATGCGTCGAGGTCTGTCCGGTCGAATGCATCTTCGTCGATGAAGAACACCCCGAATCGCGCGAGCAGCTGCTCGCCAAATATCAAACCCTGACCGGCAAGGATCCCTCATGAAGCGCGCTTCCGGCTTCGTCGTCGCAAGCGCGGCGGTATTGACGTTCGTGTCCGCAACTCCGGTGACGGCCGCCGACAAGCCGCAGCACGCGGCGATTGCGAGCGCGCACACGCTGGCGACGCAGGCCGGTTTCGAAGTGCTCGCGCAAGGCGGCAACGCGTTCGATGCCGCGGTCGCGGTTGCCTCCACGCTGTCGGTCGTCGAACCGCAGAGTTCGGGTATCGGCGGCGGTGCGCTGTTCCTGCTCCGCCGCGCGAGCGACGGCAAGGAAGTCATGATCGACGCACGCGAAACCGCGCCGGCGGCGGTCGATCCGAAGAATTATCTCGACGCCAACGGCCAGCCCGACCGCGATCATTCGACCAACGGTCCGTTGTCGGCGGCGATCCCCGGCGAGCCGGCGGGCCTGGTCTGGATTGCCGAACACTACGGCAAGCTGCCGCTGGCCAAGTCGCTGGCGCCGGCGATCCGCATCGCGCGCGAAGGATTCCAGCCGGACGCGCGCATGCTCGGCGAACTGGCCGGGCGCAAGGACGTGATCGCACGCTATCCGGGTTCGAAGGCGCTCTATCTCGTCGACGGCGAGGCCCCCAAGGCCGGCTGGACGTTCAAGACGCCCGACCTCGCACGCGTCCTCGAACGCATCGCCGAACACGGCAACGACGGCTTCTACCGCGGCGAACTCGCGCAGACGCTGGTTGACGGCGTGCGCAAGGAAGGTGGCAACTGGACGCTGGCGGATTTGTCCGGCTACGTCGCCAAGGAGCGCGCGCCGTTCGCGTTCGACTATCGCGGCTGGCACATCGTGACTGCACCGCCGCCGTCGTCCGGGGGTATCGCGATCGCCGAGATGCTGAACATCCTCGGCGGCTACGACCTCGACAAGCTCGATCGCGTGCATCGCGTGCACCTCACCGTCGAAGCGATGCGGCGTGCGTACCGCGATCGCGCCGAATACCTCGGCGATCCGGACTTCGTGCAGATGCCGATCGCGCAGCTGACCAGCGCCGACTACGCCGCCGGCCTGCGCGCGTCGATCAACCCCGACAAGGCGACGCCGAGCGACCTGCTGCCCGGCTACATGACTTCGCAGCAAGGCACGCACACCTCGCACTTCTCCATCATCGACAAGGACGGCAACCTCGTTTCCGAGACGCAGACGGTCAACCTGATCTTCGGCTCGGCCTTCGTCGTGCCCGGCACCGGTTTCGTGCTGAACGACGAGATGGACGATTTCGCGCTCGTCGCCGGCAAACCGAACGCGTTCGGCCTGCTCGGCAACGACAACAATGCGCCCAAGCCCGGCAGCCGGCCGCTGTCGTCGATGACGCCGAGCTTCGTCGTCGGCAAGGACAAGATCGGAGTGATCGGCACGCCCGGCGGCAGCCGCATCATCACGATGGTGCTCGAAGGCATCCTCGCCTTCATCGACGGCGAGCTGCCGGAGAAATTCGTCGGCAATCCGCGCTACCACCACCAGTACATGCCCGACGTGATCTCGGCCGAAAAAGGCGCCTTCACCGCGGACGAGGTCAAGCAGCTCGAAGCGATGGGCCACAAGGTCAGCGAATCCGAACGTCGCTGGGGCTTCATGAACGCGGTCAGCTGGGACCGCAAGACCGGCGAGATGCACGCCGGGTCCGATCCGCGCGGGGATTCGGGGAGCGGGGTGGTGAAGTAGGACGATCGGAGCCGGAAGGAAGCCGAATGCTTTCGCATCCAGGAATTCTCTACGTGCGAATCGACATCGACGATTTGTATGTTCGAAATGTCGACAGCGATCACGTCGTCCAGCGAAAGGCCAGGCCGGGATTCACGACGCGGCGCCTGCTGGTAGGGGAGTTTCTGATAGCGCAGACGTTGCTTCGATCCATGGTCGGCGAGTTCCGAGGGCGTTGGTTCTCGCGCAGCCCAATGATGCTGATGCATCCGCTTGCAATGGTGGACGAGGGGCTTTGTGAAGTGGAACATCGCGTCTTGACCGAGCTTGCCCAGAGCGCGGGAGCTTCGTCCAGTTTGATCTGGATCGGGCACGTCCTGTCGAACGAACAGGCTCGGGAAGTAGCGCTTTCGAAGGTAGCCAAACAGCCATGAAACTCTGGTCCCTCCTCGGCAACTCGCAAAAACTCGACGGCGGCGCAATGTTCGGCAACGTGCCGCGCGGCATGTGGGAGCGCTGGATCGTGCCGGACGGCGAGAATCGCATTCCGCTCGCCTGCCGCTGCCTGCTGGTCGAGGACTTGAACGGCAAGACCGTGCTGTTCGAGACCGGCATCGGCGCGTTCTTCGAGCCGCGCATGCGCGAGCGCTACGGCGTCGTCGAATCGAACCACGTCCTGCTCGATTCGCTGAAGACGGCCGGTTTCTCGCACGAGGACATCGATGCGGTGGTCGTGTCGCACCTGCACTTCGACCATGCCGGAGGCCTGCTCGCGGCGTGGGAAGAGGGCAAGCCGCCGCAGCTCTTGTTTCCGAACGCGACGTATCTGGTCGGCGAGGAATGCTGGCAGCGTGCGATCCGTCCGCATCCGCGCGACCGCGCCTCGTTCATTGCCGAGCTGCAGCCGCTGCTGGAAGCCTCCGGCCGGCTCGAACGCGTGCAGGGCACGCGTTCGCCGACGCTCGGCATGCACGTGCGTTTCAGCTATTCGAACGGACACACGCCCGGATTGATGCTGGCCGAGATCGCCGGCTCTGCCGAGAACGACGGCGGTATCGTCTTCTGCGCCGACCTGATCCCGGGCAGGCCCTGGGTGCATCTGCCGGTCACGATGGGTTACGACCGCTATCCGGAATTGCTGATCGACGAGAAGCACGCGTTCCTCGACGACAAGCTCGCGCGCAACGTGCGCCTGTTCTTCACGCACGATGTCGGCTGCGCCAGCGCGCGCGTCGCGCGCGATGCGAAAGGGCGCTACTCGACCGTCGACGAACGTGCCGAACTCGCCGGGGAGATCGCGTGAACAAGCGCGCACGCAAGGGATCGCCGTCGTCGTCGCCGCTGGTCGGCGTGGTGCTGCTGGTCGTGATCGCGGCGGGGCTGTGGTTCTTCTGGCAGCGCTCCGCGACGACGCACAGGTCCGCATCGACGGCGCCGGTCGCCGCGACGCCCAGCGACAGCTCGAAAGCCCCGCTCGCCGCGTCGGCCGAACGCATCGATTTCGCGAACGAGGGACGCACCCTCAGCATCTCCGGCAATTTGCGTGCAGGCAGACCCGCGCGCGATACGCAGCTCGGCGTCAGCGCCGACGCGGTCGCCCTGCTGCGCAAGGTCGAAATGCTGCAATGGCGCGAGCATTGCGCTGCGTCCTCCTGCGACTACGCGCTCGCGTGGTCCGAGCAGCCGGTCGACTCCAGTGCGTTCCGCGAACGCAAGGGCCACGAGAACGCCACGCGATTTCCTTTTGCCAGCGCGCGTTTCCTCGCCGGCGACTTGCGCCTGGGTGCCTTCAAGCTCGATGCGGCGCTGGCGACGGCCGCCCTCGAAGGTTCCGAAGGGGTTGCATGGCCGGTGCATGCAAACCAGCTGCCGCCGAACCTGGCGGCGACATTCCGCGAGCGCGACGGCGTACTGTACGCGGGCGCCGACCCCGGCAAGCCTGCGGCGGGCGATTTGCGCGTCAGCTATCGTATCGTCGCGTCCGGAGAACGGCAGCTGACGGGCGTGCAGCACGACGAGCGGCTGCAGGCCGTCTCGAAGCAATGAGCGACCGATCGGAAAGGGGAATCTGATGCACATCACCGCCATCTACGCGGCACTCGCGACGCTGCTCGTGCTGGCCCTCGCCGCGCGCGTCTCGCTCGGCCGCAAGTCGACGCGCACCGAATTCGGCGACGGCGGCCATCTCGATCTGTCGCTGCGCATCCGCGCGCACGCGAACGCGCTGGAAAACCTGCCGCTCGCGCTGCTGCTCCTGCTGCTGCTCGAATTGAACCAGACCCAGCCGTTGTGGCTGCACGTCTTCGGCATCGTGCTGATCGTCGGGCGCGTCCTCCACGCCTTCGGACTTTCGAGCAGTTCGGGCAACAGTTTCGGCCGCTTCGCCGGCACCGGCCTCACCTGGCTCGCGATGCTCGCGATGGCGTTGCTGCTCTTGTGGCAGTGGTTCGTGATCGCGACCGCCGCGCATTGAAGCGTCAGGCGCCGAACAGCGCCTCGCCGTGGTCGAGCAGGTACAGCCCGGCGAACATCTTCGGGTCGATCGAGTAGCCGGCGCGGATCTTCTCGACCAGCCACGCCGCCGCTTCGCGGCGCGGGATTTCGTGCACCACGATGTCTTCGGTTTCGTCGCCGCCGCCCTCGTGCGTGCGTTCGAGGTCGTAGGCGCGCACGAAGGCGAGGATTTCGTTGCTCATGCCGGCCGAGGTGGGGCCGGCCATCAGGAATTCGATGCGTCCGGCGCGATAGCCGGTCTCCTCGACCAGTTCGCGATGCGCCGCGTCGACGGCGTTCTCGTCGGCGCTGCTGGCGACGTCGCCGACCAGGCCCGCGGGCATCTCGATCGTCATGCATTCGATCGCCGGGCGGAACTGCTCGACGAACAGAATTCGGTCCTGCGGCGTCACCGCGATGATCATCACGCCGCCGCCCGGATTCGTCCTCTCGGCGTACTCCCAGCGCCCGCGCCGCTTCAGGCGCAGCCATTTGCCGTTGCAAAGCGTTTCGGTTTCGGTCATCGTGCTCGGCTTCCCTGAACTTTCCCGCGCATCATCGGTCTGCGCACGTTCGGTTAGCTTGCGAGGTATTCCCGATGAAGATCAAGCGAATTGTGGGCGCGTTCGCATTCGTATTGATGACATCCGTGCTGACGGCGTCGCTGGCGACGGCTCAGCAGGGTGCGGCCGGCGGCCGGCCGGCGCTGGACCCGGCCACGCTGACGAGCGAGCAGATCGCGCAGACGCAAGTCCCCGAGGCGCTGTTCCGGCTGGCTACGGTGTACAAGCAGAGCGGCGACAGCCAGCGCCTGGAATGGACGCTGCTGCGGCTGATCGCGTTGCGTCCGGACAACGGCGACCTGAAGATCGCCCTGGCGACGACCTACGCGCTGCAGGGCGACAGCAGCAAGACGTACGACTTGTTGCTGAAGGTGCAGAAGGAAGGCTTCGGCTACGACCTGTCGAACAACCCGAATTTCGCCAAGGTTGCCGACACCAAGGTCTGGAAATACATCGTCGATGGATTGAAGCAGAACCTGGAGCCGTTCGGGAAAGGCAAGGTCGCCTTCTCGCTGCCGCGCGGCGACCATCTGTACGAATCGCTCGCGTTCGACCCGAAACGCAAGCAGTTCCTGGTCGGCAGCGTGCGCGACGGCACCGTCTCGCTGGTCGGCAAGGACGGCAAGCTGCAGGAGTTCATCAAGCCGGATGCAGCCAACGGCTTGTGGTCGGTGTATGCGCTGGCCGCCGATCCCGCCAGCGACACGCTGTACGTGGCGAGCAGCGCTTCGGTGTATTTCAAGGGCTTCACGCAAGCCGACTTCGGCAAGGCCGGCGTGTTCAAGTTCAGCCTGTCGACCGGCAAGCCGACCGGAAAGTACCTTCTCGCGCCGGACAGCCAGCCGCGCACCTTGTCGAGCATCGCAGTCGGCAAGGACGCCCTGGTGTTCGCGGCGGACGGCGTGCGCAACCAGATCTATCGCCTCGACCGCGGCGAGCTGAAGCTGATGATCGAAAATCCCAGGCTGACCAGCGTTCGCGGCCTGGCGCTCAGCGGCGACGGCAAGACGCTGTATTTCGCCGACTACTCGCTCGGCGTGTTCGGCGTGGACCTCGCCGCCGGTGCCGGCTTCGACTTCGGCTACGACACCGGACGGCTCGTGCTGCCCGGCGTCGACGGCTTGTACTGGTACGACAACACCCTCGTCGTGATCCAGAACGGCATGACGCCGCATCGCGTCATGCGCCTCACACTCAGCGACGATGGCCGTAAGATCGTCAAGGCGATGCCGCTGGACGCGGCCAATCCCGCGTTCGCGCTGCCGACCTACGGCGCGATCGACGGCGACGGCCTGTATTTCATCGCCAACAGCCAGAAGAACCAGTACGACAGCTACGGCACGCCGAAAGACGCGGCCAAGCTCGAGGCGGTGCAGGTGTTCCGCAGCGATCTGCGCTTCAGCTGGGACGAGCCGGGTATCGACATGCGCGACAGGAAGCCGGCCAACCAGATTCCGCCGATGCTCGCCGCGCCGAAACCGAGCGGTCCGTTCGGCAACGTCGAAAGCGGCGTGGCGACGGCGCAGCAGCACTGATCGACGGGTAGCCCTTTTGCAAGCGCACGGCGCGGGCTCGGCGCAATTTTGCTATCGTCGGGGTCCGCACCGGGTCGTTGATTGCCGTGCGCCGCGGGAGCAAGGGCGGGTCCGTCGTCGGCCCGCGCGGCAGCACGGCACGGAATTCGGGCAGTAGAGCAGGAGTCCTTCGTACCGTGGCGAGCGGCCAGGGCACGACGGTCTTCGACACGCCCGATCGCCGGAGCCTGCCTTGTCGATCCATGTCGCGCTGAACCACGTCACTCGTTACCGCTACGACCGTGCGGTCCGGCTCGGCCCGCAGGTCGTGCGCTTGCGTCCGGCGCCGCACAGCCGCACACGCATCCTGTCGTATTCGCTGTCGATCGTTCCGGCCGAATACTTCATCAACTGGCAGCAGGATCCGCAGGCGAACTACCTGGCGCGCCTGACGATTCCCGAACCGACGCGCGAATTCCGCGTCGAGGTCGATCTCGTCGCCGAGATGGCGGTGCTCAACCCGTTCGATTTCTTCCTGGAACCCGGCGCCGAGCAGTTTCCGTTCGCTTACGAGCCGGCGCTCGCGCACGAACTGGCGCCGTACTTGGCGACGTTGCCGCCGACGCCGCGATGGGCGGCCTACCTCGCCGCCATTCCACGCCGATCGCGCCCGACGGCGGATTTCCTGGTCGCGCTGAACCAGCAGCTGAGCCGCGACATCGGCTACTTGATCCGCATGGAACCCGGGGTGCAGACGCCGGAGCAGACGCTGGAGAAAGCGTCCGGCTCGTGTCGCGATTCGGCCTGGCTGCTGGTGCAGTTGCTGCGCGGGCTCGGGCTTGCCGCGCGCTTCGTCTCCGGCTACCTGATCCAGCTCGTCGCCGACGTGAAGGCGCTCGACGGCCCGAGCGGACCGGAACGCGACTTCACCGACCTGCATGCCTGGTGCGAGGTGTACCTGCCCGGCGCCGGCTGGATCGGCCTCGACCCGACCTCGGGATTGCTGGCCGGCGAGGGGCATATCCCGCTCGCGTGTTCGCCCGAGCCCGGCTCGGCGGCGCCGATCAGCGGCGCGGTCGAATCGTGCGAGGTCGACTTCGAGCACGCGATGAGCGTGCGGCGCATCCTGGAGACTCCGCGCGTCACGCAGCCCTATCGCGAAGAGGAATGGACGTCGATCGTCGCGCTCGGCCGGCGCGTCGACGCCGATCTCGAACGCCTCGACGTGCGCCTGACGATGGGCGGCGAGCCGACGTTCGTCGCCTCCGACGACCCCGAAGGCGCGGAGTGGAACACCGCAGCGCTGGGTCCGACCAAGCGCCGGCGCGCGATCGAGGTGTTCGGCGCGCTCAAGGCGAAATACGCGCCGCACGGACTGGTGCATTTCGGCCAGGGCAAGTGGTATCCCGGCGAGCAGCTGCCGCGCTGGTCGCTCAATTGCCATTGGCGCGACGACGGCGAGCCGCTCTGGCACGACGACGCGTTGATCGCCGACGAGCGCCGCGACAACGGCGCCGATGCGCACGTCGCCGGACGCTTTCTGCGCGAGCTGGCGGCGCAGCTCGGCGTCGGCGCCGAGCGCGTCTTCGCCGCCTACGAGGATGCCGGCTACTACCTGTGGCGCGAGCAGCGCCTGCCGTCGAACGTCGACGCGGCCGATTCGCGCCTGCGCGACCCGCTCGAACGCGAGCGCCTGCAGCGCGTCTTCGCGCACGATCTCGGCGACGCAGTCGGTCACGTGCTGCCGCTCGCGCGCGCGGACGGCCGCTGGCGGAGCAGCGCGTGGCCGCTGCGCGACGGCGCCTGCCTGCTGGTGCCCGGCGATTCGCCGATCGGTTATCGGCTGCCGCTGGATTCGTTGCCGTGGGTCGCGCCGCACGAGCAGACCGTCTTGCACGAACGCGATCCGTCGCAGACGCTGCCGCCGCTGTCCGTGCCGAGCGAGCCGGGACGTGCCGCCGTCGCTTCGATGCAGGAGCGCGTGCCGCAGCGAGGCGAGTCGGCGCCATGGATCACGCGCACCGCGCTCTGCGCGCAGGCGCGCGGCGGCACGCTGTATCTGTTCATGCCGCCGCTGGAACGCGCCGAGGACTATCTGGAGCTCGTTGCCGCGATCGAAGCGACCGCCGCCGCGCTGGCGATGCCGGTGCTGCTGGAAGGCTACGAGCCGCCGCGCGATGCGCGCTTGTCGGTGTTCCGCGTGACGCCGGACCCCGGCGTGATCGAGGTCAACATCCATCCGGCGGCGCGCTGGGACGACCTCGTCGAGCGCACGACGCACCTGTACGAAACCGCGCATGCAGCCCGCCTGTCGGCCGAGAAGTTCATGATCGACGGCCGCCACGTCGGTACCGGCGGCGGCAACCATTTCGTGCTCGGCGGGCGCACGCCGAACGATTCGCCATTTTTACGCCGGCCGGACTTGCTGCGCAGCCTGCTCTCGTATTGGCTCGTGCATCCGTCGCTGTCGTATTTGTTCTCCGGCTTGTTCATCGGACCGACTTCGCAGGCGCCGCGCGTCGACGAGGCGCGCAACGATTCGCTCTACGAGCTCGAACTCGCGTTCCAGCAGTTCCCGGCGGCCGGCGAAGAGGCGGCGCCATGGCTGATCGATCGCCTGCTGCGCAATCTGCTGATCGACGTCACCGGTAATACGCACCGCACCGAATTCTGCATCGACAAGCTGTTCTCGCCGGACGGTCCGGCCGGACGCCTGGGGCTGGTCGAGCTGCGCGCGTTCGAGATGCCGCCGCATGCGCGCATGAGCCTGGTGCAGCAGTTGTTGCTGCGCGCACTGGTTGCGCGTTTCTGGCGCGAGCCCTTCGCGCCGGAACGCCTGCCGCGCTGGGGCACCGAACTGCACGATCGCTTCCTGCTGCCGCATTTCGTCGAGCAGGATTTCGCCGAAGTGATCGCGCAAACGCGTTCTGCCGGCTATGCGCTCGAAGGAGCGTGGTTCGCGCCGCATCTGGAGTTCCGCTTCCCCAAGCTCGGCGACCTCGCCGTCGGCGGCATCGAACTCGAACTGCGCCACGCCTTGGAACCCTGGCACGTGATGGGGGAAGAGGGCAGCGCCGGCGGCGCGGTACGCTATGTCGATTCCTCGCTGGAGCGGCTGCAAGTGAAACTGTCCGGACTCGCGCCCGATCGCTACGCGCTGGCCTGCAACGGCCGCCGAGTGCCGCTGCGCAGTACCGGCAGCGTCGGCGAATACGTCGCCGGCGTGCGCTACCGCGCGTGGCAGCCGGCTTCGGCTCTGCATCCGACGATCGGCGTGCATGCTCCGCTGACGTTCGATCTCGTCGATACGGGGTCGGGCCGCGCGATCGCCGGTTGTCAGTATCACGTCGCGCACCCGGGCGGGCGCAACTACGCGAGCTTTCCGGTCAACGCGTTCGAAGCCGAAAGCCGGCGTCTCGCACGCTTCTTCCGCAGCGGACACACGCCCGGTCCGCTCGATCCGGCGCCGTGCGAAAGCCATCCGGAGTTCGCCGTCACGCTGGATCTGCGCAGGCGATGACGGTACGGCTCGACATGAAGATGCCGGCCGCTTCGCCGCTGTTGTCCGACTACGACGTCGACGCGCGCCGCTATCACGAGGCGTTCGACGGCAGCGCGGCGATCCGGCCGCAGTGGCGCGCGCTGCTCGCCGATCTCGAGCAGGCCGGTGCCACGCAGATGCGCCAGCGCCAGCAGTTCGTCGCGCGCCAGATCCGCGAGAACGGCGTCACCTACAACATCTACGACGACGCCAAGGGCGCCGAGCGGCCATGGGATCTCGACCTCCTGCCGCATCTGATCGCAGCGGACGAGTGGCAGTCGCTCGCGGCCGGCGTCGCGCAGCGCGCATCGATGCTCGATGCGGTACTCGGCGATCTCTACGGCGCGCAGAACCTGTTGCGCGAAGGATGGCTGCCGAGCGACCTGATCTACGGCCACAGCGACTTCCTGTGGCCGTGCGAAGGCATCGTGCCGCCGGGCGGGCGCTTCCTGCACGTCTACGCGGCCGATCTCGCGCGCGCGCCGGACGGCCGCTGGTGGGTCATCGCCGATCGCGCGCAGGCGCCGTCGGGCGCGGGCTATGCGCTGGAGAACCGCCAGATCGTCTCGCGCGCGTTCGCCGAGACGTTCCGCGAACTCAAGGTGCAGTCGCTCGACGGTTTCTTCCGCAGCCTGCAGGCGAGCCTGCAGCGGCTCGCGCCGAGCGACGGTGCGGCGCCGCTGGCCGTGCTGCTGACGCCGGGACGCTACAACGAGACCTACTTCGAGCACGTGTATCTCGCGCGGGCGCTCGGCGTGCCGCTGGTCGAGGGCCAGGACCTGACCGTGCGCGGCGCCACGCTGTACTTGAAGACGCTCGGCGGCCTGCAGCGCGTCCACGCGATCCTGCGCCGCATCGATGCCGATTTCTGCGATCCGTTGGAGCTGCGCGGCGATTCCGCGCTCGGCGTGCCGGGCCTGCTCGAAGTCGCGCGCGCCGGCCGCGTGCTGATCGCCAACGCGCTCGGCAGCGGCGTGATCGAATCGCCCGGCCTGCTCGGCTTCCTGCCGCGGGTATGCGAGCGCTTGCGCGGCGAGGCGCTGCTGCTGCCGACGGTCGCGACGTGGTGGTGCGGCGAGGCGCCGGCCTGCGCCGAGGTGCTGGCGAACCTCGATCGTCTGGTGATCAAGCCGGCGTTTCCATCGCAGCGCTTCGATCCGGTCTTCGGCCCGACGTTGAGCCGCAGCCGGCGCGCGGAACTGCGCGCGCGCATCGAGGCGCATCCGCAGGCCTACGTCGCGCAGGAACTCATCGAACTTTCGCACGCGCCGGTGTGGCAGCGGGGGAGCACGGGCGGCAAGCTCGTGCCGCGCGCGGTCAGCACGCGCGTGTACGCGGTCGCGACCGAACACGGCTACGCGGTGATGCCCGGCGGCCTCACCCGCGTGGCGGCCAAGCCCGGTGCGCTGCTCGTGTCGATGCAGCGCGGCGGCGGCAGCAAGGACACCTGGGTGCTCGGCGATGCGGCGGTGGAGGCCGGCGACGCGCAGCGGCGTGCGCTCGGCGTGCGCGACGTCGTGCGCCGGGATGCGTTCCTGCCTTCGCGCCTGGTCGAGAACCTGTTCTGGCTCGGCCGCTATTCCGAGCGCAGCGACAACATCACGCGCCTCCTGCGCGTGCTGCTGGCACGCTACATCGACGGCGGCAGCAGCGCGCCGGCGCTGGCCAGCGCGCTCGAAGTGTGCCGCGTGCTCGAACTGACGCCGCCCAAGCTCGCGTTGAAGAACGCCTTGCTCGCGGCCGTCACGGGCGGTGCCGGCGGCGGCCTGCGCGATACGCTCGAACGCCTGTTCTGGGCGGCGACGCAGGTCCGCGGCCGCCTGTCGCAGGAGAACTGGCGCGGCATCGTCGAACTGCAGCGCGAAGCGACGGCGTTGTCGCAGCAACTGCCCGATGTCGGCGACGCGATGGAATTCCTCAATCGCCTGCTGATGTCGGTGTCGGCGCTGTCCGGCTTCGCGCTCGACGACATGACGCGCGACGAGGGCTGGCGCTTCCTCGTGATCGGCCGCCGCCTGGAGCGGCTGCAGTTCCTCGCCGATGTCGTCGCCGTCGTGCTGCGCGACCTGGCCGCGCATGCGCGCGAGCGCGACGAGACCGCGACGCTCGACTGGCTGCTCGAACTCGCCGACAGCATCATCACCTACCGCATGCGCTACTTGTCCGCGCCGCAGCTGATCCCGGCGCTCGACCTCGTCCTGCTCGACGCGGCGAACCCGCATGCGGTGCAGTTCCAGGTGCGCGAACTGGTGCAGGAACTCGCACAGATCTCCGGCGACGAAGGCGAAGCGGCGACGCTGCGGCGCGTCGAGGAGACCCTTGCGGCCTGCGATCTCGGGGCACTGGAAGATTCGCTGCTCGGCGATGTCGGCCGCCGCGACGCGCTGGCCGGCATCGCCGACCTGCTGGCGTCGACGGCCGCCGCGGCGCGCGACGTATCCGACCGGCTTGCCGCGAGGTATTTCGCGCACGTCGACGACATCAGCCAGCCGACGATTTCGACGTGATCCCGGCCTGCGCCATCGCAGGAGTGGGCTGCACGTGCGGGCGTTCGCATGAATAGCAGCGCCGCGTTCGTTCCCTATCGCGTCACCCACGCGACCGTCTACACCTACGAAGAGGCGGTGTCGCGCTCGCAGCAGCTGCTGCACCTGGCGCCGCGCGCGCATCCGCGGCAGCGCTGTCTCGAGCACGCGATCGAGATCGATCCCCTGCCGGCACGGCGGTTCGATCGCGTCGACAGCTTCGGCAATCCGGTCAGCGTGCTCGAATTCGATCGTGCGCATCGCACGCTGGCGATCGTCTCGACGATGCGCATCGAAGTCGAACCGCGGCTGCCGTTCGATCCGGCTTCCTCGCCGGCATGGAACCACGTCGTCGCCGGCTTCGCCTATCGCGCCGCGCGAGCGCTCGATGCGCCGACGCTGGAGGCGAGCCGCTACCGCTTCGAATCGCCGTTCGTGCGCAACCAGCGCGCATTCGCCGACTATGCGCGCGACTGCTTCGGACCGGGCCGGCCGCTGCTTGCGGCTGCGCAGGCGCTGATGGAAAAGATCCATCGCGAGTTCACCTTCGATCCCGACGCGACGCATATCGCGACGCCGCTGCTCGAGGTGCTCGCCGACAAACGCGGCGTGTGCCAGGACTACGCGCACCTGATGCTGGCCTGCCTGCGCTCGCTCGGGCTGCCCGCACGCTACGTCAGCGGCTATCTGTTGACGCGACCGCCGGCCGGACGGCCGCGCCTGGTCGGCGCCGATGCGTCGCATGCCTGGGTCTCGTTGCACGATCCCATCCACGGCTGGGTCGATTTCGATCCGACCAACAAGGTGCGCCCGGATACCGAGCACATCACGATCGCGTGGGGACGCGACTTCGGCGACGTCTCGCCGCAGCGCGGCGTGATCCTCGGCAGCGACGCGCACGCGCTCGACGTGAAGGTGACGGTGGTGCCGGAGGGGTGAGGTTGGCGGAAGGAGCGGTCGGACTCGACGGACTCTTTGCCGAAGGCCGCGGTATCGTCGTTGCAGCCCACAAGGACGTCGTGCCTGCAAAGGCGGGCATCCAATTTTTTTGAGCTTTCAATGGATTCCCGCTTTCGCGGGAATGACGTAGGGGTAGGGAATGACGTCGGTAGAACGAGTGCGGTTCGAAAGAGCGCGCCGTAGCAGCGGTCCGCCCGGTGGGGGGATGCCAACCAAGATCGACGTCATGCCCGCGAAAGCGGGCATCCATTGAACGTTGCGTGGATCGACGGCGCCTGTCCGCACGGACGTACGTACTGTCCGAGCGGACGCACCGTGCCGCCACGCTCAACGTTCGAACGCTCCTGCATCGTGCTGCCAAGCGGTGTCGATGGCCGCCGTGCACTTGGCACGACCAGTGCAGCAATACGCCGCTCAGGGACAACCCGCACCGAGGTGAACGATGAACCGATTCGAGAATCGCCGCCGCCTGCTCAAGGCGTCGGCGGCATTGACTGCCGTATCGCTGTTGCCGTCGTCGCCGCGCCTGTGGGCTGCGGCCACTGCAAACGAAGCCTCCAGCCTCTACCGCAGGGCCATCGTGATCGACGGCAACCTGGTCCCGCCGATCGATCCGGATGCGGCGCTCGACAAGGCCACCGCGAAAGCGATCCGCACATCCGGCCTCACGGCGATCAAGGCGACGATCGGCGGCAGCGGCAACGACTATGCGACGACCACGCAGGACATCGCCGCCTTCGACAGCGCCATCGCGAAGAATCCCGATCTGCTCATGCAGATTCGCACGGTGGCCGATATTGCGGAAGCGAAACGCAGCGGCAAGCTCGGCATCATCTATTCGTTCGAAGGCGTCAACATGCTCGACGGCAAGCTCGAGCGCATCGCCGAGTTCAGCGCACGCGGCGTCCGCGTGATGCAGCTCAGCTACAACAAGCCGTCGCCGTTCGCCTCGGGCGTGCTGACGCCGCAGCCGTCGTCCGGCTTGACCGCGCTCGGCCGCGATGCGATCGCGCGCATGAATGCACTCGGCGTCAGCCTCGATCTCAGCCATGCCGACGAGAAATCCACGCTCGATGCGATCGCCGCGTCGAACAAGCCGGTGCTCGTCACTCACGCCGGCTGCGATGCGGTGTATTCGCATCCGCGCAACAAGAGCGATGCGGTGCTGCGCGCCGTCGCGGCGAAGGAGGGTGTCGTCGGCATCTACGAGCTCAGCTTCCTGGTCAAGAGCCCGGCACAGCCCAAGCTCGACGACTACATCGCGCACATGAAGCACGCGCTCGATGTCTGCGGCGAAGACCACGTTGGTATCGGCAGCGACGCGTTGATGATGCCGTTCGACACCTCGCGCGAGAGCATGGCGGCGTGGAACAAGGACATCGCCGAGCGCAAGGCCAGCGGCGTCGGCGCGCCGGGCGAAGGGCCGCCGCCGTTCGTGATCGGACTGAATCGCCCGGACCGCTCCGCACTGATTGCCGCGGCCTTGTCCAAGCGCGGCTATTCCGATCGCGTCGTCGAGAAAGTGCTCGGCGCGAATTTCCAGCGCGTGTTCGAACAGACCTGGACGGCGTCTGCCTAGCCGTTCGTCAGCGCCAGCAGCGCGTCGGCATACCAGGCGCAGTTGAGGTCGAGGCGTTCGTCCTGCTCGGCGTCGCGGTTGTCGACATCGAACCGCGCCGCGTGCACGCCGAGCAGGATCCATGGCAGCTCGCCGCGGCCGCTGCCGGCGTCGGCGACGCGCAGCACGACCGGCGCGCCGCTGGTGCCGCGATGCATGCGCGCGTCGGTGAGGAAATAGCCGTGACCCTGGAAGCGGATGCCGAACGCGGAGGCGATGACCGCCTGCCGCGCGACCGGCAGCCGATGGAACGTGTCGTGGAAGCCGAGCGGAAAGCCGACGATGGTGACGCGCGCGCCGACTTCGACGGCGTCGAGATCGACCAGCAGGTGATCCGGCGTGAACGCGTGCCGCAGCTGGGTGTGCGGCAAGGCGGCGCGGACCAGTTCGATCGCGACGACGTCGACGACGCCGGCATCGTCGCTGGCCTCCCGCCAGATCGGTGCGTCTTCGGCGTACAGCGGGATCGAGAACTGCACGGTGGCCGCGACGTTGTCCGGATCGGTATGGAGTTCGATCTCCAGGCGATCGGGCCGGTGACCGCTGGCCTCGTCGAGCACCACGTGCCGGTTGGTCACCAGATACAAGCGCCCGTCGCGTTCGAAGAAGAAGCCGGTGGCGTTGGTCAAGCCTTGCTCGGCGGCGAAGGTCGAGATGCGCGCGACGGCGAGCAGCAGCGATTCGATCACGAAGGCACCCCTTCGCGCGCTGCGGTTTGCGTCGCCAGCTCGCGCACGCGCGCCCGCGTCAGCGGGCCGAAGCGCAGGCGATCGAGCAGTTCGTCCAGGTCCGCGCCGAACGGACGTCGGCGGTAGTCGGCTTCGGCAGCCGGCACCGGCGCATCCAGCGCGATGCCGGTCAGCGCACGCGACAGGCGCGCGAGCGCGGCATGTTCGCGTAGCTTCATCGAGGCCGCGGCGGCGCCGCGCGTGCGCAGGAAGGCGACCTCGTCGGCGCGTTCGAGCAGCGCATCGAGCGTACCGAAATGATGCAGCAGGATCGCGGCGGTCTTCGCGCCGATGCCGGGCACGCCGGGAATGTTGTCGGTCGCATCGCCCGTCAGCGCCAGGTAGTCGGCCACCTGCGCCGGCAGCACGCCGAGGCGCGCCTTCACGCCGGCGCCGTCCCAGCGCAGATTGCGCGGCGGATCCCATTGTTCGTCGTGTTCGCCAATCAACTGGCCGAAGTCCTTGTCGGCCGAGACGATCACGCTGCGCAAACCGGCGCCGCGCAGCGTCGCCAGCGCGCTGCCGATCAGGTCGTCGGCTTCGTAGCGCGTGTCGGTCAGCACGGTCGCGCCGAGCGCCTGCGCGATCTGCCGGCAGCCGCCGAACTGGCGCATCAGGTCTTCCGGCGCCGGCGGGCGGTTCGCCTTGTAGTCGGCGTAGATCTCGTTGCGAAAGCACGTCGTCAGCGATTCGTCGAAGGCGACGGCCAGGTGCGTCGGGCGCGCACGTTCGAGCAGGTCGAGCAGGAAGCGCGTGAAACCGTGCACCGCGTGCACCGGCGCGCCATCGGCATCGTAGACATCGGGAACCTGCGCGAACCACGCACGGCAGACGTAGAGACTGCCGTCGACCAGATGCGCGGTCTGCGTCACTGCCATTCCGAGTACAGGTCCGCGAGCGGCGCGCGCGTGTGCTCCGGCGCCGGGTCCTTCGGCGTGCCGATGTGCACGAACGCGACGATGTGCTCGTTCTCGGCCAGGCCGAGCAGAGCGGCGACGTCGCGATCGTAGGCGGCCCAGCCGGTCAGCCATTGCGCGCCGAAACCGAGCGCCTGCGCGCCGAGCAGCAGGTTGTAGGCGACGCAGCCGGCCGAGAGCAACTGCTCCTGCGCGGGCACCTTGTGATGCGTGTCCAGACGCGCGATCACCGTCACGATCAGCGGCGCTGCGTTGAAGCGCTCGCGATCCTTGGTGAGCACGGCGGGCGGCAGGTCCGCTTCCTTGCGTGCGTGCAGGTCGGCCATCGCGGCGCCGAGCCTGGCGCGCGCATCGCCGCGGATCGCGAGCAGGCGGAACGGTGTCAGGCGGCCGTGGTCAGGGACGCGGATGGCCGCGCCGAGCAGTTCGTCGAGCTGCGCCGCGTCGGGGCCGGGTCCGCCGAGCTGGCGCGACGGCACCGACAGGCGTTGGGTGAGGAAATCGATCGGCATGCGTGGACGGGTCGAGAGTGTGGATTTCGAGTCTAGCAGGCGTCGCGACAGCGCTGCGTTCAGTCCGGCAGCGGCTCCGCGACCTGCGCGCTGCGCAACGCAGCGAGGACGCGCACGAGGCCGGCGCCGAGCGCGAACAGCCCGCCCACGGCCATCGCCGCATGCCAGCCGCCGGCGGCCCAGGCGTGGCTGGCGCACCACGCGCCGAGCGCGCCGCCGAGGAAGTAGATCGTCATGAAGAAGGCGTTGATGCGGCTGCGCGCGTGCGGATCGAGCGCGAAGATGCGTGCCTGGTTGGCGATCAGCGCGGCTTGTATGCCGAGGTCCATGACCAGGGTGCCGACGATGAGACCGGCGAGGCTGTGTGCGGAAACGTAGAACAGGCCGAACGAAAGCACCACGGCGGCGATCGCCGCACCGAGCAGGGCGATCGGCCCGCGCCGGTCCGACCAGCGTCCGGCGAGCGGCGCCATCAGGGCGCCCGCGGCGCCGATCAGGCCGAACACGCCGGCGACGCGCGCGTCGAGGTGGAAGGCAGCGCTTTCGAGCAACGGCGTCAACGAAACCCAGAAGGCACTGAACGCGCCGAACAGCAGGCCGCCGCCGAGAGCAGCCTCGCGCAAGGTGCGATGGCGTGCCGCCTGCGCGAGCGTCGAACGCAGCAGGGCCACGTAGCTGCCCTGCGAATGTCCCTGCAGCGATGGCAACGCGCGCGCCAGTACGAGGCCCAGCAACGCGGCAGCGACGCCGCTGGCCGCGAACATCGCGCGCCAGCCGAATTGCGCGCCGACCAGCCCGGCGACGAAACGCCCGCACAGGATGCCGAGCAGCACGCCGCTCACGACCGTGCCGACGGTGCTGCCGCGGCGCTGTTCGGGCGCGAGGTGCGCAACCAGGGGGATCACCTGCTGCACCAGCGTGGTGCTCATTCCGACAGCGAACGAGCACGCGGCAAGCCACGCGACCGACGGTGCAGCCGCGGTCGCGAACAAGGTCAGCGCGAGCGCCGCGGCGAGCGCGAGGATCACGCGCCGGCGATCGTAGCGGTCGCCCAGCGGTCCGAGCAGGAACAGGCCTGCCGCATAGCCGAGCTGGGTCGCGGTCGGCACGGCGGCGACGCCGGCGGCGTCGGTGGCGAAGCTGCGCGCGATCAGGCCGAGCATCGGCTGGTTGTAGTAGATGTTGGCGACCGCCGCGCCGCAGGTGAACGCCATCAGCAGCACGAAGCCGCGGCTCATTTGGAACGCGGGGGCGGATGCGGTCTGGGGTTTCATCGGGGTGGCGAACGGACGCGGAGACGGGCGGGCTACCGAGTTGGGGACGGGCCGCGCGATTGAAACGCCGTCTCAATAAGATTTCATTGTTGGGTAATTGCGGATGGGCTTGCTAGGATGGTGGCAATCCAGCCAGGACGGGGAAGCAGATGCCGGTTGCCGTTGCGGTGGTGCGCGAAAATGTCGCGGGCGAACGCCGCGTCGCGTTGACGCCCGAAGTCGCCAAGAAGCTGAAATCGCGCGGCGCGCAGATCGTGCTCGAAGCCGGCGTCGGCGCGAGCGCGTACTTCGCCGATGCCTCCTATGCCGATGCCGAACTGTCGGCCGAAGCGCGCAGCGTGCTGGCGCGTGCCGATGTGTTGCTCAAGGTGCAGCCGCCGTCGCTCGACGAGATCGCGGCACTGAAGGAGGGCGCCGTGGTGATCGGCCATCTGCAGCCGCACCTTGCGCCGGAACGCACGAAAGCGCTGCGCGACCGCAAGATCACCGCGTTCGCGATGGAGCTGCTGCCGCGCACGACGCGCGCGCAGGCGATGGACGTGTTGTCCTCGCAGGCCGCCGTCTCCGGCTACAAGGCCGTGCTGATCGCGGCCGAAGCCGCACCGAAATTCTTTCCGATGCTGACCACGGCCGCCGGAACGATCCGGCCGAGCAAGGTGCTCATCGTCGGCGCCGGCGTCGCCGGCTTGCAGGCCATCGCGACGGCGCGCCGTCTCGGAGCGCAGGTCGAAGGCTTCGACGTGCGTCCGGAAACCAAGGAACAGATCGAATCGCTCGGCGCCAAATTCCTCGACCTCGGCGTCAGCGCCGCCGGCAGCGGCGGCTATGCGCGCGAGCTGACCCAGGAAGAGCGCGACAGGCAGCAGCAGGCGCTCGCCGATCATCTCAAGGGCATCGACGTGGTCGTGACGACGGCGGCCGTGCCGGGACGTCGCGCGCCGCGCATCATCAGCGCCGCGATGGTCGCCGGCATGAAGCCGGGGTCGGTCATCGTCGACATCGCCGCCGAGACCGGCGGCAACGTCGAGATCACCGAAGCGGGCAAGACGGTCGTCAGCGCCAACGGCGTCAGCGTGATCGGCACGACCAACCTGCCGGCCAGCGCACCGGTGCACGCGAGCGAGATGTACGCGCGCAATTTGTACAACTTCCTCGAGTTGAGCCTGAAGGACGGCGCGCTGACGCTGGATTGGACCGACGAGCTGATCGCCAAGACATGCATCACGCACGCCGGCGAGATCAAGCACGAGGCGACGAAGGCGCTGGTGGAAGGCTCCTGATTCGTCATTCCCGCGAAAGCGGGAATCCAAATGCTTTTGACGGCCGAAAATGGATTCCCGCTTTCGCGGGAATGACGACGACAAAGAAACTGCTCGGAGTAACGAAATGATCGACGGTTTTCTCGCGCTGTACATCTTCATGCTCGCCGCATTCACCGGCAAGGAAATCATCGGCCGTGTGCCGGTGATCCTGCACACGCCGCTGATGTCCGGTTCGAACTTCGTGCACGGCATCGTGCTGGTCGGCGCGATGGTCGCGCTGGCGCATGCGGAGTCGCCGCTGGCGATCGCGATCGGCTTCATCGGCGTCGTGCTCGGCGCCGGCAACGCGGCCGGCGGCTACGTCGTGACCGAACGCATGCTCGAGATGTTCAAGTCGAGCAAGGACAGCAACAAGTGACCCCGTAGGGGCGGCTAAGGCCGCTCCTGCCCGTTCCGATACAGCCGCTCCCACTCATCCAGCTACGTTCGGGAAGTATTGATGGATACGCAGACCCTGCTCGTCTATATCGCGAAGGCGTCCTACTTCCTCGCCGCGGTACTGTTCATCCTCGGCATCAAGCGCATGTCGTCGCCGGTGACCGCGCGCAAGGGCATCATGTGGGCCGGCGTCGGCATGGTGCTGGCGACGCTGGCGACCTTCGCGATCACCGGCGGTCAAAACCTCGTATGGATCGTCGCCGGCATCGCGATCGGCGTCATTCCGACATGGCTCTGGGGCAAGAAGGTCGCGATGACCGACATGCCGCAGATGGTGGCGCTGTTCAACGGCATGGGCGGCGGTTCGGCTGCGGCGATCGGCGCCGGCGAGCTGCTGAAGTTCACGCACGCAGGCGCGCTCGCGCCGCCGCTCGCGACGCTCGGGCTGGCGACGATCGGCGCGCTGATCGGGTCGATCTCGATGACCGGCTCGATCATCGCCTGGGCCAAGCTCGACGGCCGCATGGACAAGCGCTTCACGTTCGGCGGCCAGCAGGTCGTCAATTTCGCCGTGTTCGCTGCCGCGGTTCTCGCAGGCCTGGCGCTCGTGTTCTGGAAACTCGACGCGAGCCTGGTCGTCGTGTTCTTCCTGCTCGCGCTCGCCTTCGGCGTGCTGATGACGCTGCCGATCGGTGGCGCCGACATGCCGGTCGTGATCTCGCTGTACAACGCGTTCACCGGCCTTGCGGTCGCCTTCGAAGGCTACGCGATGGGCATCGAGGCGCTGATCGTCGCCGGCATGGTCGTCGGCGCGGCGGGCACGTTCCTCACCCAGCTGATGGCGAAGGCGATGAACCGGCCGATCAGCGGCGTGCTGTTCTCGAACTTCGGCGGCGGCGGCAGCGGCGAGGCGATCGCCGGTTCGCAGAAACCCATCGAGGCGGCCGATGCGGCGTCGCTGCTCTACATGGCCGAGAAAGTCATCATCGTGCCGGGCTACGGCATGGCCGTCGCACAGGCGCAGCACAAGATCTGGGAGCTCTCGCAGGCGCTGATCAAGGCCGGCAAGGACGTCAAGTTCGCGATCCATCCGGTCGCCGGCCGCATGCCGGGCCACATGAACGTGCTGCTCGCCGAAGCCGGCGTGCCGTACGATCTGATCGCCGACATGGACGACATCAATCCCGAGTTCAAGACCTGCGACGTCGCCATCGTGATCGGTGCGAACGACGTGGTGAATCCGGCCGCGAAGACCGACAAGTCCTCGCCGATCTTCGGCATGCCGATCCTCGACGTCGTCGATGCGCGTCAGGTCATCGTGATCAAGCGCGGCAAGGGCACAGGCTTCGCCGGCATCGAGAATGCGCTGTTCTACCAGGACAATACGCGCATGCTCTACGCCGACGGCAAGGAAGCGGCGAACAGCCTGATCGCCGAGCTCAAGGCGATCGAGGGCGGCGGCGGGCACTGACCGCGCGAGCTGGACTCATCAGCACCAGCGCTGACCGCAGTGAACATGAAGGAAGAAAATGTGGCGCTGTCGGCGCCGGCTCGTGACACTGCCGAGCGCCTCGGCCATGTCGACGCGTTGCGCGCAATTGCCGCGTTGCTCGTCGTGTGGATGCACGTCTCCGAGCACTATTTCAACCTCAGCCCCGACACCGAAACCAGTCGCTGGTTGTACGACGGCGCGATGTACGTGAATTTCGGGCGCATCGGCGTCGCGCTGTTCTTCGCGATCAGCGGCTTCGTGATCCCATTCAGCGTGCGCGCAGGCAGCCCGGCGCCGGTACGCGAATTTCTGCTCCGGCGTTTCTTCCGCATCCTGCCGCTCTACTGGCTCTCGATACCGGTCGGCGTCTTCGTTGGTTCGACAATCTGGAATAGGCCGTTTCCGTTACGCTACATGTTGATCGACATGACGCTGCTGCAGTACTGGCTCGATCTCCCATCGGCCATGGGACTGTATTGGACGTTGGTCGTGGAGATGCTGTTCTACTTCTGCTGTGCCTTCCTGTTGTTCGCGCGCAGTCTGGACAATTACCCGCGACTCGCGATCATCGCGACATCGTTGATCTTCGCCCATATGGGGGCCGTGCTCTTGTGTCGCATCGGCTACCCGGGGCAGATATATCTGACTTCCCTGTGGTTCTTTCATCTCGGAATCATGTTCTGGGGGACGTTGTTCCGCGCCTGGCACGACGGCAAGATGCAAAACGTCTTCGCGATCGCCTGTACATGGGGGCTGCTCGCATTCCTGCTCGTGATCTATCCGGCGTATTGCTTTTTCATCGCGAAGCACCCGGTCCACTATTTCATGCCCTACGTGCTGGCGATCGCAATCTTCGTGGCTGGGACGACACTGCTGAAGATCAGATTCCGACCGCTGGCCAGGATCGGCGAGATCAGCTATTCGGTCTATCTGATGCATCCGGTCGTCTTCCTGCTGATGTTGTGGGTGCTAAGGCAAACCGACGTGACCTCATTCTGGCGGACCCGGCATCTGGCGACCTACTTGCTGCTCAACATGGCCCTCACCATCGCGTTGTCGGCCGTCACCTATCGCTGGATAGAACAGCCTGCGATCGCGATGGGGCGATCGCTGGCGCGACGGTGGTTTGGCGCGGCCGGCGCCCTGCGACAGCCGGCGCTATGACGGCTTCACGCAGGCCTGGGGAGCGCGCGGCATCGCGCCGGTGCGAGCGCGGAGGGAATGTAGCGCTGGCTGAACGATATGGGGCGCCCTGAGACACCATGAGCACGCGGGTATGTCATCGCAGCGACGACGGACGATCGCAGGCGTCGACTAAGAAATGGGTGCGTTCGCGCGAGCGGCTGCGCATGGCGATGACGGCGTGCCTCTGTCTGGCGATGATTGCCGGCGTGCCCGCACATACGCCGCCGCAGCTGGCGTCCGGCGCGCATATCGAGGTGTTCAAGCAAAGGCGGCAGCTCGAGGTCTATTCGGGCAAAAAGGTCGTCGCGACCTACCGCATCGGCCTCGGCTCGGACCCGGTGTCGCCGAAACGGCGCGAAGGCGATCGCGCGACGCCGGAAGGCCGCTACTTCATCTCGCACAAGAATCCGCGCAGCCAGTATTTCCTTTCGCTCGGCATCAGCTATCCGGGCGTCGACGACGCTACGCGCGGCTTGCGCGAGGGGCGGATCACGAAGGCCCAGTACACGGCGATCGTCGCCGCGAATCGCCAGCACCTGCCGTCGCCGGCGAACACGGCGCTCGGCGGCAACATCTTCGTGCACGGCCGCGGTTCGTCGACGGATTGGACCTGGGGCTGCGTCGCGCTCGACGATGCCGACATGCGCAAGCTCTACGACGCGATCGAAGTCGGCACGCCGATCACGATCCATCCCTGACGCGGCCGCGCCGCGAGGACATCAGCATCGCGCCGGCCGCGGCGGCGACGGCGGCGAGCACCAGCACGCCGGAGCCGCCGCGAAGATTCGCGCGCGCGATGTCGATCGCCATCGCCGGATCGATCTGCACGAGCGCCGCGCGCATCGGCAGGCCGAGCATCGAGGCGACCTGTGCGACGGCCTGCAGGTAGAACGAATAGGCCGCCGCCAGCGCGACGCAGAACGCCGCGATCAGCGCGCCGGACCAGCGGCCGCCGTAGCCGTTGCCGCGCAGTTGCCAGACGATGCAGAGCGCGACGGCGAACGCGAAGGCGGCGAGGTCGCCGCGGCTGTACAACGAAAGCAGGCACCAGATCGCGCCGCCGGCGAGCGCGCACATCAGCGCGATCGCGATGCCGAACCGGCGCGGCGGAGCAGAAGCGGAATCGGGGGGCATCGGGCGCGGCACTCGTATTGCGCCGGACGCCGGCACGGGACGCGCGATGATAGCGGTGGCGTGAAGCTTGCGGAACGGCCGCGCGGTGCACGACGCGCCCGCCGCGAAGCGTTCAGCCGTCGCCGCCGAGGAAGCCGTTCAGTTCGGCGGACGGCATGGCGCGCTCGAGATAGTCGAAGCGTCCGTGCTGCCTGACTTCCCGTGCGGCTTCGGCGAGGCCCGCCATCGCCGCGCGATAGAGCGACGTGGCCAGGCTGATGCGCCGCACGCCGGCCGCTTCCAGTTCGGCCAGCGTGAACGAGCGACCGCGCATGCCGACCATGAAATTCACGGGTTTGGTCAGCGCCGAGCAGACCGTGCGCACGGCGTCGAGGTCGGGCAGGCCCGGCGCGAACAGCACGTCGGCGCCGGCGCGCTCGAAGGCCTGCAGACGGCGGATCGTGTCGTCGAGGTCGGTGCGGCCGTGCAGGAAGTTTTCCGCACGCGCGGTCAGCGTGAACCGGAACGCAAGTCCGCGCGCGGCTTCCACGGCGGCGGCCACGCGCTCGGTCGCGTGCGCCTGCGAGTAGATCGGCTGCTGCGCGTCGCCGCTGGCGTCCTCGATCGAGCCGCCGACGAGGCCGGCTTGGGCGGCGAGGCGGATCGTTTCCTTCATCGTTTCCGGCGCGTCGCCGAAGCCGTTCTCTAGATCGGCCGAGACCGGCAGCGCCGTCGCGTCGACGATCGCGCGCGCCTGCGCCAGCGATTCCTCGCGCGTGATGGCGCCGTCGCGGCGTCCGAGCACGGCGGCTGCGGCGGCGCTGGAGGTCGCCAGCGCATCGAAGCCGAGGCCCGCCAGGATGCGCGCGGAACCGGCATCCCAGGCATTGGCGATCACGAACGCGCGCGGCTGCCGATGCAGGGCGGCGAAGCGATCCGCCTTGTCCGTCTGTTCCGTGCTCACGGTCGCTCCTCTTCGCCGGCGCAAGCGATGGGTTCGCCCGGCCGCAGCAGCCACGCCTGCGGATGATGGGTGAAGCCGACATGCGGGTAGTAGCGCTCCGCGGCCGGCGCGGCGAGCAGGATCAACGTCGCCTGCGGCGCAGCGCTCTGCGTGCGGCGCATCAGTTCCTGGCCGATGCCGCGGCGCTGATGCGACACGCGCACCGCCAGGTCCGAGAGGTACGTCGCGTAGCTGAAGTCGGTCAGTGCACGCGAAATGCCGACGAGCAGCTCGCCGTCCCACGCCGTCACGGTGAGATTCGCATTCGCAAGCATCGCGGCGAAACGCGCCTCGTCGTCGATCGGTCGGCGCTCGGCCAGCGTGGAAGCGCGGTAGAGTTCGCGCGCCTGTTCCAGCGCGGGCTTGATGTCGTCGCGATAGGCGATCATCGTTCGGCTCCGTTGCGGTCGAGCAAGGCGCGTACCGAAGGCGGCCAGCCCGCGCCGGCCGCGACGTTGTCTTCGGCTTGCGGCGTCTCGAACGCCGGCCGTATCGGCACGACACCTGCCCAATGCGGCAGCGCGAGATCGGCCGCATCGTCCTTGGCGCCGCCGGTGCGGATCTTCGCGCTGGCATCCTCGATCGAAAAGTGCAGCACGTGTGTCGCGGCCAGTTCGTTGCGGTCGGCGGCGCGCGACTCGGCGGCGCGGCCGGGAATCAGCGCATCGACGAAACGCGCGAGCGCGGCCGCCTTTGCGGCAGGATCGTCGACCAGGCGCGCACGGCCGAACGCGACGACCGAGCGGTAGTTCATCGAATGATGGAAATGCGAGCGCGCGAGCACGAGACCGTCGACGTGGGTGACGCTGACGCAGGCGGGAATGCCTGCGCCGACTTCGCGGATCAGCCGGCTCGCGATCGAGCCGTGCAGCACCAGCGCGTCGCCGTCGCGCGCATACAGCATAGGGATCACCACGGGCTGGATCGCGTCGGGCTGCGTGCCGGTGCAAAAACCGACGTGCGCGATCATGCCGGCGTCGAGGATCGCGTGGATCGTCGCGCGGTCGTAGTCGGCGCGCTGCTTGGTGCGCTGGACCTGGTGGCGGGGACGCTGCGTCATGAGGCCATGATGACGATGTATATTGGCACCCTGTAGTTCCAAATTTCATCGCACTGGCAGGGCCAATCATGTACCTCGACCTGGACGGGCAGGGCGCGCGCTACGCGCAGCTGATCCGCGCGCTGAAAGGCGCGATCCTCGACGGCCGCTTCGCCGCCGGTGCGCGGCTGCCGGCCAGCCGCGCGCTGGCGCGCGAGCTCGATCTTTCGCGCAACACGGTGCTGGCGGCCTACGAGCAGTTGCAGGCCGAAGGCTTCCTGCTCGGCCGCGTCGGTTCCGGCAGCTTCGTCGCCAACGTCGGCAGCGCGGCGCCGCAGCGTCGTACGACGAACACGCTGATCGCGCCGCTGTCCGCCTTCGCGCGGCGCGCGCTGTCCAATACCGACGGGCGCCGCATCCCGGGCCGGCAGCACCAGGACCTTCGCTACAACCTGCAGTACGGGCTGCCGCTGGCCAATCCGCTGCTGGCCGGCGTTTGGCGGCGCGAGGTCAGCCGCGCGGCCGAACATGCCGAGTTCGACTATCCGGACGCGCAAGGGTTGCCGGCGTTGCGCGAGCAGATCTGCGACTACCTCTCGCGCCGGCGCGGCGTGCCGGCGGCGCCGGAAGACGTGCTGATCGTGTCGGGCACGCAACAGGCCTTCTCGCTGGCTGCACGCGTGCTGCTCGAAGTCGGCGACAGCGTCGTGCTGGAAGATCCGCACTATCGCGGCGCGCGCCAGGCGTTCGCCGCGCACGGCGCGCACGCGCGCGGCTGCCGCGTCGACGCCGACGGCCTGGTGCCGGCGGCGCTGCCGGCCGGCGCGCGGCTGGCCGTGGTGACGCCGTCGCACCAGTTTCCGACCGGCGCCCTGCTGCCGCTGGCGCGCCGCGTCGAACTGCTGGACTGGGCCGCAACGCAGCGGGCGTGGCTGATCGAGGACGACTACGACGGCGAGTTCCGCTACGGCGGCCGTCCGCTCGCCGCATTGAAATCGCTCGATCGCGACGGCCGCGTGATCTACATCGGCAGCTTCTCCAAGGCGCTGTTTCCGGCGCTGCGCCTGGGCTACATGCTGTTGCCGCCGGCGCTGCGCGACGCGTTCGTCGCAGCGAAATGGCTGGAGGATCGAGGCTGCAACACGCTCGAGCAGTCCGCGCTCGCGCGCCTGATGCAGAGCGGCGGTTTCGAGCGCCACCTGCGCCGCGCCGCGATCGCGCTGCGCGCACGCCGCGCGGCGATGTTGAACGGCCTCAAGAAACATGCGCCCGGCGTCGTCGAGGTGGTCGATTCGAATGCCGGCATGCACCTGACCGCGTGGCTGACGCGCGCCAACCACGGCGATTGCGAGCGCCTCGTCGCGCACGCGCGCTCGCGTGGACTCGGCCTGTACACCGTCGCGCCGTACTGCCTCAAGCCGCCGCCACGGCCGGGCCTGCTGTTCGGCTACGCCGGCCTGCCGCCGGCCGATATCGAGGCGGCGATGAAACTGTTCGGACGCTGCCTGCGCGAAGCGGAGCTGCTGGCGGCCTGAAGCGTGGCTGGTCCGTGTGCGCGGACCTTGATGCGCAACGCGTTGCGGGAGTCCGGACGAGGCGAGTTATGCTTGGCCGAGGCCGTGCCCGACGATCGGCGGCTCGCTCGCGTCGCGATCCGCGCGGAGCGGCCCTCCACAACGCAAGGGTTTCGATGAAAGCTTCCGCATTCCTGCTCCTGCTGTGCACGTTTGCCGCTCGAGCGGCGGCGCCGGATCCGGCCAAGACGCGCGCCTACATCGATCATGCCTGGGATACGCTGACGCGCTCGATGGACGACTGCAGCGCTCTCGTCGATGCGAAGGTGAAGACGCGGCCGGTGCTGTACTTGCCGGCCGATTTGGAAAGGCCAGCAGGACTCGACGCGATCGCCGAGCGCTGCCGCGTCGACGTGCACCGGCTTGCGCAGCCGATCAGGGCGCTCGGCGAAATCCCGCCTGCGCGCGTGCCGGTACAGGGGTTGCTGTATTTGCCGCATCCGTATGTCGTCCCCGGCGGCTTCTTCAACGAGATGTACGGCTGGGACAGCTATTTCATCGTGCTCGGCCTGCTCGCCGATCATCGTTTCGCGATGGCGCGCGGCATGGTCGAGAACCAGTTGTTCGAAGTCGCCTACTACGGCGGCGTGCTCAATGCCAACCGCAGCTACTACCTGACGCGTTCGCAGCCGCCGTTCCTGTCGCAGATGATCCGCGCCGTGCTCGACGACAAGAGCGGATTCGCCGACGCGGCCGCCGCCCGCACCTGGCTCGAACACGCCTATCCGCTGGCCGTGCGCGACCACGACATCTGGACGCGATCGGACCATCGCGCCGGCGACACCGGCCTGGCGCGCTATTTCGACTACGGCACCGGACCGGTGCCCGAGATGCAGGACAGCCGGTACCTGCGCGGTGCGATCCAATGGCTGCGAACGCACCCCGAGCAGGATCCCGGCTATCTGCTCAAGGCGCCGCAGCAGCCGGATGTGAAAGAAGCCGAGGACCTGGCGCAAACGAGTTGCGACGTGCGCGCGTCGACGGTGTGCGCCGGCGCGTGGTTCGGCGGCTATCGGCTGACCGCCGACTTCTATCTCGGCGATCGCGCGATGCGCGAGTCGGGGTTCGACACGACGTTCCTGTTCGGCCCCTACGCGGGCAGCACGCATCACTACGCCACGGTCGGTCTCAACAGCCTGCTCTACCGCTACGAGCTCGACCTCGCCGACTTCGCGCAGCGCCTCGGACGCAGCGAAGACGCGCAGCGCTGGATCGCCGCCGCCGCCGCGCGGCGGGCGGCGATGGATCGCTATCTGTGGTGCGCCTCGTGCGGCATGTACTACGACTACGACTTCATCGCCGGCAAGCGTTCCGACTATGCGTTCATCACCGCGTTCTATCCGCTGTGGGCCGGCGCGGCCTCGCCCGAGCAGGCGGCCGCGATGCGCGGCCAGCTCGGGCAGTTCGAGCGCAAGGGCGGCCTCATGATGAGCACGCGCGAGAGCGGCGCTCAATGGGACGCACCGTTCGGCTGGGCGCCGACGAACTGGCTCGCGATCGCCGGACTCGACGCGGCCGGTTTCCACGACGATGCCAAGCGCATCGCCGCGAAATTCAACGGCACGATCGATCGCAGCCTGGCTGCCGACGGCACCATCCGCGAGAAATACAACATGGTCAGCGGCGACGCCAAGGTCGAGGTCAAGGCCGGCTACACCACCAACGTGATCGGCTTCGGCTGGACCAACGGCGTCTACTTGAAGCTGCAGGAGCTGATGCAGCGCTGAGCGGACGAATCCCGATGCGCGCACAGGCCGGCGCCGGCACACAGGCGGCACGATCGGATCGCATTCGCGCGACGGATTTCGCGACGGACCACGGCGGACGGCGATGAGCGAGAAGAAGATCGGCTTCTGGACCTGCACCGCGCTCGTCGTCGGCAACACGATCGGCATGGGCATCTTCCTGCTGCCCGCTTCGCTGGCGCCGTACGGCTACAACGCGATGATCGGCTGGGCGATCACCGTGCTCGGCTGCGTCACCCTGGCGATGGTGTTCGCCCGGCTCGCGCGCGAGCTGCCGCAGGCGGACGGTCCCTATGGCTACGTGCGCACGACGCTCGGCGACCTCGTCGCTTATCTTGCCTTGTGGTCGTACTGGGTATCGGTATGGATCACCAACGCGGCGCTCGCGACCGGCGTCGTCGGCTACGTCGTCGCGGTGTTTCCCGAGCTCGGCCGCGTGCAGCCGTCGTTGTTCGCGCTGGCGCTGCTGTGGACGTTCGTCGTGGTCAATCTGTTCGGCGTGCGCACCGGCGGCCGCGTGCAGGTCGCGACGACCGCGCTGAAACTGCTGCCGATGCTGGCCGTGGCGCTGCTCGGCGCCTGGATCTTGCTGACGTCGCCGGCGACGTACGTGGCGCATCTGCCGACGCGTGCGGTGACGCTCGGCGATGCGATGGCGGCGTCGACGATCGCGTTGTTCGCGATGCTCGGTATCGAATCGGCGACGGTGCCGGCGACGCAGGTCGAACATCCCGGTCGCACGATTCCACGCGCGACGATGGCCGGCACCTTGCTGACGGCGGCGATCTACATCGTCGTTTCCACCGTGCCGCTGCTGCTGATTCCGAGCCAGGAGCTGGCCGAAGCGAGCGCGCCGTTCGCGCTGCTGGTCGACCGCTTCGCCGGTACCGGCGCCGGCCGCTGGCTGGCCTTGTTCGTGGTGGTCAGCGGGCTCGGCGCCCTGAATGGCTGGACCCTCCTGCTCGGCGAGTTGACCCGCACGATGGCCGCCAATGGCGTGTTGCCCGGCGTGCTCGCACGCGGCAACCGCCGCGGTGCGCCGTCCGCCGCGCTGATCGTGACCGGACTGCTCGCCAGCGCGATGGTCTGGATGAGCTACAGCAAGTCGCTGGTCGACGGCTTCACGTTCCTGAGCAAGGTCGTGACGGCCGCGAACCTCCCGCTGTACCTGTGCTGCGCGGTGGCGCTCGGGGTCGTGGCGAAACGTCGCGGCGGCGCCGGGTTCTACGCCCTGCTGCTGATCGCCGCCCTCGGCGCAGGCTACGTCGTCTTCGCCTTCATCGGCCTCGGCGAGGAGCCTTTCGTGCTCGCGCTGCTGCTGGCCGCGGCCGGTCTGCCGCTCTACCTGGCGATGCACGCACGGCGAATCCTGGCCCGATGGGCCGCGTCGCGCGGCCGCGCGACGCCGCATTCGCTGCCGCCGTCTCGCTGAGCAGGCGCGTTGCCACGCCGGATTCCACCGGGTGCGGCGCCCGGCGGTCGGTTGAACTCGCCGCGCCGACCCCGATATGCAGAAGACGAAACCGTGTCGGTGCCCAGGCTCGACCCGGCATAATGCGCGATTGCCGCCCCGACTTTCCGAAGACCGTCCGCGATGGGCTACAGCCAGACTTCCGAACCGATCCGCCTCGAACGCGACTGTGCCGCCGTGATGGTGCCGCAGGGCGACTCCGTGACCTTGCCGGCGGGGCAGGTCGGCTACATCACCCAGGCGCTCGGCGGCAGCTTCACGGTCTACGTGGACGGCAACCTGTTCCGCATCCGCGGCGCCGATGCCGACGCGCTCGGCAAGGAGCCGCCGGCGGCACTGGAACTGCCCGACGACGCCGGCGATGCGGACGTCGAAAAGCTCGTTTGGCAGCAGCTGCGCACGTGCTTCGATCCGGAGATTCCGATCAACATCGTCGAACTGGGTCTGGTCTACGACTGCGACGTCGAGCGCCTCGACGACGGCCGCCGCAAGGTCAGCGTGCGCATGACCCTGACCGCCCCCGGCTGCGGCATGGGCGACATCCTCGTCGACGACGTGCGCACCAAGCTCGAGATGATCCCGACGGTTGCCGAGGCCGATGTCGACCTCGTGTTCGACCCGCCGTGGAACCAGACGATGATGTCCGAGGCCGCCCGTCTCGAAACCGGCATGATGTATTGATCTTGCTGCGCGACAGAAGATTGAAACACGGAGCACACGGAGAAGACTTCTAGAAAGAGCTTTTTCTCCGTGTGCTCCGTGTGCTCCGTGTTTCAGGCTTCGCTTTCATTCCAGTCGATGACCACCAGCAACCCGTGCGCGAGTGGTCGTTTGCGGCGGCCGTTTCGTTTTAGGATGCGCGCAGCGGGAGGCCTGCCATGAAACGTCGTCTGTACCTGATCGCGCTGGTGCTTTTCGTCGTCTGCTTTCTCTACGACCTCGTCGTCTGGGGCGCGCTGCCGGCCGTGCCCGACGTCGGCGCGGGGATCGTCGACTCGGCTCAGCGCGAAGCGCCGCTGGCGTCGACTTATATCGCGCTCGGCAGCCGCATCGACAACGCCCTGCCGTCGCTGCAGGCCTTCGGCGTTTCCCGTCTGACCGCGGCATTCAGCGACGGCTTCGCGCGCATCGCCGAGGACCCGGACGTCGCCATGGACCTGATCTTCAATACCACCTGGAACAGCGAACATCGCTGGATGAAGATCATGTACTGGGCGCCGCCGCTGCTGTTGCTGCTCACGTTGCTGCTGTATTCGCGCCGGCCCAAGCAGGTCCACGCGATCGGGCGGCGTTGACCGCCGCATCTGCTGGGTTGCAGCAGCGGAATCTGCTCGCCGCGCACGCCGCGGCGCCGCGCGATTCGTTGGGGGTGCGCACGCGAGATGCGGCATTGCCGCAAATCCGTTCACAAACTTCTTCACAAATGTGATCGATATCAGCGGCTTATCCGTGTCGTAGTTCCTTGCGACGCGGCGACGGCCAGTGCTAGGTTCGGGGGGTCGCCACCCGACGGGTGCGACCGGTGCCCGCGGTTCCGGCTGGGGAAAACAATCGGGACCTTCGCAGAGAGACGTGCGTCCGCCAGGACTGGACGCGCAGGGATGCGGCCGAGGGTGCAAGGGAAGCACACACGGCTGCCACGCACGAACGTGGCGATCCTTCTACTCTGACTGGGGATACATCGTGAAAAGAGTCTCGCAAACGCGTTTGCGGCGTACCGCATTGGCGGTCGCCGTGCTTGCCTGTTCCGGCATCGGTTCCTCCCTCGGCGCCATGACGGTCACGCAGTCCGACCTGCACAACTATGCCGACCGCGCGAACTTCACCGCGGCCACCGACCAGATCCTCTACACGCGCTACATCGTCACTTATCACGCGGCCAGCGCCGAACGCGCGCAGCAAGCGGTCAAGCAGCAGGACCTCGATCGCGTCGCCGCCCTCACCGGTCTCAACGTGACCCATTCGCGCGTGCTCTCGACGGGCGCCGATCTGGTCGAAGTCAGCGGCGACCGCACGCGCTTCGCGTCCTACGCGGACGTCGCGCGCCAAGTGCTCGTCGCGTTCGCGCAGAACCCGGCAGTGGAATACGTCGAGCCCGACCGGCGCATGCACGCGGTGCTGACGCCGAACGACACCAACTTCGCCAGCCAGTGGGACCTGACCGACACCACCGGTGGCGTGCGCATGCCCGCGGCGTGGGACATCGCGACGGGCGCCGGCATCAAGGTCGCCGTGATCGACACCGGCATCACGCCGCACAGCGACCTCACCGGCCAGACCGTCGGCGGCTACGACTTCATCAGCGACTCCGCCGCCGCGCGCGACGGCAACGGGCGTGATTCGAACCCGAACGACGAAGGCGACTGGTACGGCAACAACGAGTGCGGCGTCGGCTATCCGGCGTCCAATTCGAGCTGGCACGGCACGCATGTCACCGGCACGGTGGCCGCGTTGACGAACAACGCCAAGGGCGTCGCCAGCATGGCCTACGGCGCCAAGGTCGTGCCGGTGCGCGTGCTCGGTAAATGCGGCGGCTCGGTATCCGACATCGTCGACGCGATCGTATGGGCCTCCGGCGGCACGGTCAGCGGCGTTCCGGCCAACGCCAATCCCGCCAAGGTGCTCAGCCTCAGCCTCGGTGGCGGCGGCGCCTGCGGTTCGTTCCAGGCGGCGATCAATACCGCACGCGCGAACGGCTCGGTGTTCGTGGTCGCGGCAGGCAACGAAAACTCGAACGTGTCGACGTCGTCGCCGGCCAACTGCACCGGCGTGATCTCGGTCGCGGCGACGACCAAAGCCGGCTCGCGCGCCTCGTATTCGAACTACGGCTCGACGATCGTGGTTTCGGCACCGGGCGGCGACGGCAGCGGCGGCAGCGGCGACATCCTGTCGACATTGAACTCCGGCACCACGACGCAAGGCAGCGAGACCTACGCGTACTACGCCGGCACCTCGATGGCGACGCCGCACGTGTCGGCCCTCGCGGCGGCGATCTTCTCGCTGAATCCTTCGCTGACGCCGGACCAGGTGAAGAACTACATCACTGCGAACGCGCGCGCGCTGCCGGGCAGCTGCTCGGGCGGTTGCGGCGCGGGCATCATCAACGCACAGGCGACGCTGCAGGCGGTCTCGGGCGGTGGCGGCAACGTCGCGCCGGTGGCGAACTTCAGCTTCACCACCAGCGGCCTCGTCGCGACGTTCGCCGACAGCTCGACCGACAGCGACGGCACGATCAGTTCGCGCGCGTGGACGTTCGGCGACGGCGGCACGTCGACGGCGGCGAACCCGAGCCACACCTACGCCGCGGCAGGCACCTACAGCGTCGCGCTGACGGTGACCGACAACGGCGGTGCGACCAACACCAAGACCCAGTCGGTGACGGTCAGCGGTGGCGGTGGAGGCGGCAACGTGCTGCAGAACGGCGTCACCGTCAGCGGCCTCGCGGCGACGACCGGCAACACGCTGACCTACACGATCGTGGTTCCCGCCGGCGCGAGCAACTTGAAGTTCGTCAGCGCAGGCGGCAGCGGCGATGCCGACATGTACGTGAAGTTCGGTTCGGCGCCGACCACGTCGAGCTACGACTGCCGCCCGTACCTGTCCGGCAACAACGAGACCTGCACGATCGCGGCGCCGCAGGCCGGCACTTGGTACGTCAGCCTGCGCGCGTACGCGAGCTTCAGCGGCGTCAGCCTGACCGGCAGCTACACGGCCGGCGGCGGCGGAGGCGGCACCACGCTCAGCAACGGCGTCGCGGTGAGCGGCCTGACGGCGACGAGCGGCAACTGGACGTCGACGTACACGCTGGTCGTGCCGGCAGGCGCGACCAACCTCACGTTCGTCACGTCCGGCGGCAGCGGCGATGGCGACCTGTACGTGCGGCGCGGCTCGGAACCGACCACGACGGCCTACGACTGCCGCCCGTACACGAGCGGCAACAACGAGACGTGCACGTTCGCGGCACCGACGGCCGGGACGTACTACGTGCGCATGCGCGCGTACTCGACGTTCTCGGGCGTCACGCTGACGCCGCACTACACGCCGTAAGGATCGGATGATCGATCAAGGACGATGACGCAACGCGGCGGCCGCAAGACGGTCGCCGCGTTTTTTCAACGCGCCGCGACTTCGCGAAACAGCTGCAGCAGGCTGGCGGTGTCGCGTGCGCCGTCGTAGCGGCGGCCATTGAGGAACAGGCAGGGCGTGCCGTTGACGCCGTTGCGCACGCCGAAGCGGAAATCCTTCTGCACGCGTGCAGCGAACTCGCCGTTCACGGCCGATTCGATCAGCGCTTCGTCGAAGCCGAGCTGCTTCGCGTAGCCGATCAGGCTGCGCTGGTCGAGCGCCTGCTGGTTTTCGTAGAGCAGGTCGTGCATTTCCCAGAAGCGTCCGATCGTCGCTGCGGCTTCGGAGAATTCGGCCGCGAGCTCCGCATGCGGATGCGCCTGGCGCAGCGGGAAGTGGCGGAACGCGAAACACAGCGCGTCGCCCATCGCCTGCTGCGCGGCCTTGATCTCGGGGTATTCCTCGCCGCAGTAGGGGCATTCGAAATCCCCGTATTCGATCAGTACGAGGCCGGCGTCGCGCGGGCCTTGCACGTGGTCGTCGGCGTCGAGCGCGATCAGGCGGCTCATGGCGTCTTCCCGGCCTTCCCCGGCAAGCGATCGAGCGCATCGAGGATGCCGTCCGCGCCGGGGTTGATGCCGATCGGCGAGACGTAGCTCCAGCGCACGACGCCTTCTTCGTCGATCACGAACAGCGCGCGTTCGCTGACGCCTTCGCTCGCCAGGTAGACGCCGTAGCGGCGAGAGACCTCGCCCTTCGGCTCGAAATCCGCGAGCAGGGGAAAGCGCAGCTTGCGGTCCTTCGAGAACGCGGCGTGACACCACGCGCCGTCGACCGAGATGCCGACGATCTGCGCGTCGTATTGCTCGAACTCGGAGAGCAGTTCGTTGTAGAGACCGATCTGGTCGCCGCAGACCGGGCTCCAGTCGGCCGGATAGAACACCAGCACGACGGGCCTGCCGCGCAGCTGCGCGAGCGACAGGCTCTCATCCGGCGTCGCCTGCAAGTTGAAATCCGGGGCGGGCTGGCCGACCGCGGGCATCGCTGCGGAAGGGGTCGACATGATCGCGCTCCGTCGTGGCATCCGATGTTGCGAACGCCGCCGTCCGGCAGGAGCCGGGACGGCGGCGGTGCATCGAGCAGGACGCTCAGTGACCGGTCGGGTCGCCGTGGCGGCTGGCTTCGAACAGGAACCACGTGCGGCGTTCGGTCTCGTCGATCCAGTTCTCGATCAGGCTGGCGGTGGCGATGTCGCGATGCTCGTCGACGACGTCGTGCACTTCGCGCAGGCGCGCGGCGAGCATCTTGTTGTCCTCGCGCAGCTCGGCCAGCATGTCGAGCGGATCGACGTAGTCGGCATCGTTGTCCTTGATGCGCTGGATGCGCGCGATGTGGCCGATCGAACGCAGCGTCGTGCCGCCGACCTTGCGGATGCGCTCGGCGATCGGGTCGGCCATCGCATAGATCTGGTCGGACTGTTCGTCGAGCAGCAGGTGGTAGTCGCGGAAATGCGGCCCGCTCATGTGCCAGTGGAAATTCTTCGTCTTGAGGTAAAGCGCGAACACGTCGGCGAGGATTCCGTTCATGCCCCCGGCGATGTCCTTCGACGCCTTCGGCGCGAGGTCGGAAGGCGTGACGAGCGGTGCTCCGCGCCGGCGCTTGAGTTCTTCTTTCCGGTCGTCTTTCTTGGCGATGTTCTTCTTGGCCATGTTGGCGGTTCCTCGTCGGTTGAAGTCGAGATGTGCGGCTTTGTTTCGAATGCCGCGGCGGTTCGTCGCGCGGGTGTCATGGGGTCGGCATTGCGTCCACGCCGATACTATCGCGTCGTTGCGTCGATTGCTGGAGGGAGGACGGAACGGGTCGCTCGACGCGTCGAAAACGGCGCAATGGATTCCCGCTTCAGCGGGAATGACGCCAAGAGAGATTTCAGGTCCCGTCTGGCATTTCGGCGCGCTTCCGATGGAGCGGGCAGGGCATCGTTCGCGGGCGCGAATGCCAAGGCCCCTCGGACGTCATGCCCGCGGACGCGGGCATCCATTCAAAGCTTTCATTGGTTCCGGGCGCATCGGCGCAAGTCGATGCGTCGCGGGTCAGCGGCCACAGGTTCGACTTTCGTCGATGGTGCTTGTAGGCGGTGCCGGCGCGGCCGAATATGTCGAAGAGACAGGCCTTCCAACCCATTCGACAGGCGTCTTCCCGCGGCTCGCCGGGAAGGCGAGTCGCCCTTCCAGAGCTAACAGGAATTTGACAATGTCCACTTCTCCCAATGTCAGCGCCTCCGGCCAGTTCAAGATCGGCGGCGACCTCGCGATCAATCGCCTCGGGTTCGGCGCGATGCGCATCACCGGAAAGGGGATCTGGGGCGATCCGCCCGATCCTGCCGCGGCGCGCGCGACCTTGAAGCGCGTTCCCGAACTCGGCATCAACCTCATCGACACCGCCGACAGCTACGGGCCGTACGTCAGCGAGGACCTCATCCGCGAAGTCCTGCACCCTTACAAGAACGTCGTCGTCGCGACCAAGGCGGGACTCACGCGCCAGGGGCCGGACATCTGGCTGCCGCTCGGGCGGCCGGAGTACTTGCGCCAGTGCACGTTGATGAGCCTGCGCCGGCTCGGCCAGGAACGCATCGACTTGTGGCAGCTGCACCGCATCGATCCGAAGGTGCCGCGCGACGAGCAGTTCGAGGCGATCGCCTCGATGCAGAAGGAAGGCCTGATCCGCCATGTGGGCTTGAGCGAAGTCAACGTCGAGGAGATCGAGGCCGCGCGCAAATACTTCACCGTCGCGACGGTGCAGAACCTCTACAACCTCGCCAACCGGCAGAGCGAGAAAGTGCTCGACTATTGCGATCGGCACGGCATCGGCTTCATCCCGTGGTTTCCGCTCGCCGCCGGCGAACTGACCGGCCCGGGTTCGGTGATCGCCGGCGTCGCCGCGCGCCACAAGGCGAGCAATGGCCAGGTCGCGCTCGCGTGGCTGCTCAAGCGCTCGAAAGTGATGCTGCCGATTCCCGGCACGGGCAGCGTCCATCACCTCGAGGAAAACGCGGCCGCCGCGACGATCCAGCTGTCCGACGCGGATTTCGATGCGCTCGACAAGCAGGGTGCGCACGCCGCGTCCTGATCGCGAACCATCGCTCGAAACTGTCGACGCCGCGCTGCACGCGGCGTCGTTTTCGAACAGATGCAGCCGCTGCACTGCAGCGTTGTCTATACGATTCACCGCGCACGAACACGCATTCGTCCGCGCGTGTTCATCTTCCCGCAATAAATGCAACGTACTCGACAGTTCCGGCCGCGACTTTCGGTTTGTAAGGTTCGCGTAAGGAACTCGATGCTATAGCCCGCAAGCGGGTTGCCGATAGGGAATCTTGATACACGGTCGCACTCACGACGGTTCGCTGCGTGGGCTGCCGGTAGCGCACGTCGTCACGCGACGCTGCGTCACTCGTGTTTGCGGACGGGGCACTCGCCGAGACATCGCAACAATCCTTGCCACTTGGAGGTAACGCGACCACGCACCCACGCGTACATCGTCGGCGAAACGGCATCAGACCGCGACCGCACGGCGTACGCACAACCTAAATCAGCATATTGAGGGAGTCAGTAATGCTTAGATCAAGACAGATCCTGCGCAGTGCGGCATTGTCCGCGGCCGTCGTCGTCGCCATCGGTGCCGTCACGGCACAAGCGACCAGTGCGGTGAACGCTGCGCCAGCAACGAACGGACGCAGTTCCGTATCGAGCGTCGATACGACGATCGCGAAGGTCACTCCGAGCATCGAGCTTCGTCAGGGCGAGAGCGTCGCCGGCGTCGTGTCGCAGACGGAGCCGGTGCACATCGAAGTCGCCTTGAGCCTGCGCAATCGCGCGCAGCTCGACAGTCTCATCCAAGCCAACCGCAGCGCCGCACCGGGCCAGGCCCGTGCCCCGCTCACTTCCGAAGAGTTCGCCGCGCAGTACTCGCCGACGCAGGAAAGCGCGCAGGCGGTGGTCAACTTCCTGTCGAAGTCCGGCTTCACGAACGTCTCGGTCGCCGGAAACCGCCTGCTGGTTTCCGCTGACGGCACCGCGGCCGTCGCCCAGTCGGCGTTCCACACCACGCTGGAGCGCGTAACCACGGCCGACGGCCGCGAAGCGTTCGCCAACACCTCGCCGGCCTATGTGCCGGTTTCGCTGCAGGGTACGGTTCTGGCCGTGCTCGGCCTGCAGACCGTGCATCAGGGACACACGATGCATGCGCAGGTGCCGGACGCGGTGACCGGCCACAACCCGCTGGAATGGTCGTCGATCTACGGCGGCACGGGCGTCGCGACCGGCGCCGGCGTCACCGTCGGCATCATCACGCAGGGCAAGGTCACGCAGTCGATCACCGACTTCGCCACGTTCATCTCGCAGAACGGCCTCGCTTCGGTGCCGATCCAGACGGTCACCGTCGGTTCGACCAGCACCGACGCCAGCGGCGTCGCCGAGTGGGACATCGACAGCCAGGATGCGCTCGGCATGGCCGGTGGCCAGCTCAGCAAGATCATCTTCTACAACATCCCGACGCTGTCGACCGCCAACCTCGTTGCCGGCTTCAACAAGGCCGTCACCGACAACGTGACCAAGATCATCAACGTGTCGATCGGCGGTTGCGAGACCAGTGCGATGGACGGCTCGGCCGCAGCCGGCGATTCCGTGTTCGCCCAGGCCGTCGCGCAGGGTCAGACGTTCTCGATCTCGACCGGTGACAGCGGCGCCGACGAATGCGGCGACGGCGGCACCACGCCGAGCTGGCCGGCCAACTCGCAGTACGTGATGGCGATCTCCGGCACGACGCTGAATGCCTCGACCACCACGTGGACGAGCGAAGTCGTGTGGAACACGCTGGCCGCCGGCAACGGTGCGACCGGCGGCAGCCAGAGTACGTACGAGCCGAAGCCGAGCTGGCAGACGCTGTGGTCCGGTCCGCGTCGCGGCGTCGCCGACGTCGCGTTCTCGGGCGATCCGAACAGCGGTGCGAAGATCGTGCTCAACGGCGGTTCCGCGCAGTACGGCGGCACCAGCCTCGCGGCGCCGATCTTCGCCGGCCTGTGGGCGCGCGTGATCGCGGTGAAGGGCACCAACGTCGGCTTCGCCGGACCGCTGGTGTACCAGCTGCCGGCAGGCGATTTCCATGACGTGACCTCGGGCAACAACGACGGCTCGACCGCCGGCCCTGGCTACGACCTGGCCACCGGCCGCGGCAGCATCATCCTGAGCAGTGCCATCACGCACATCGGCGGCGGCAGCGGCGGCAACGTTCCGCCGGTCGCGAACTTCACGTTCACGACGAGCGGCCTGGCTGCGACGTTCACCGACAGCTCGACCGACAGCGACGGCACGATCAGCTCGCGCGCGTGGAACTTCGGCGACAGCGGCACGTCGACGGCGACCAATCCGAGCCACACCTATGCGAGCGCGGGTACCTACACCGTGTCGCTGACGGTCACCGACAACGGCGGTGCGACCAACACGAAGACGCAGTCGGTCACGGTCAGCAGCGGTGGCGGCGGCGGTTCGACGCAGTTGCTCGCCAACACCGGTTTCGAGAGCGGCACGACGCCGTGGACCGGCACGACGGCCGACATCTGCACGACCAGCTGCGGCAGCGAATCGCCGCATGCCGGCACGCACTTCGTGTGGCTCGACGGCTACGGCACGACGCACTCGGAGAACATCGCCCAGCAGGTCACGATCCCGGCCGGCAACACCTCGGCGACGCTGCAGTACTACCTGCACATCGACACGGCCGAGACGACGACGACGACCGCGTACGACACGCTGAAGGTGCAGGTGCTGAACACCTCCGGCACCGTGCTGGCGACGCTGTCGACGTACTCGAACCTCAACAAGAACACGGGTTACGCCGTGCACACGAACAGCCTGGCGCCGTACATCGGCCAGACCGTCGTGATCAAGTTCTTGGGAGCCGAGGACTCGTCGCTGCAGACCTCGTTCGTCATCGACGATGTCACCTTGACGGTGTCGCCGTAACGGCGAAGCAAGAAACAGGCGCGGCTGATTGATCCAGCCGCGCCGATGAGTCGAACACGAGGGCCGCGCGATGCGGCCCTCGTTTTTTTGCTACGGCAGCTCGAATCCGTCAGCGAAGATGCGGTCGCTGGCCGACGTCGCGAGGAAGCTGCCCTTGTAGGTCGACAGCAGCACCTGCGTCGCGCCCTGGTTGGCGGCGGCGACGATCTCGGTCGGCACGCCGGCAGCGGCGAGCCCGTCCGCATACGGCGCGAATGTCGCGCCGCCGTCGGTCGAACGCATCACGTAGTTCGAGTTGTCGCCGCGCGCCAGATACAGCGTGGATGCATCGGACGGATCGCAGGCGATGCCGATGTCGAGGCTCGAATCGGCGAAGCCCGGCGTCCAGCTGGCGCCGCCGTCGTCGCTGAGGAACACGCCGCCGGTGGTGGTCGTCGTCGCGGCCGAAAGGAACAACATGTGCGTGCTGCCAGTCGCCTGGCACAGCTTCGGAATGCGCGCGAACGTCGGCAGTCCTGTGTTCGAATCGTTCCAGGTTGTGCCGCCGTCGGTCGAGAGCAGCACGCCGCCGGCCTGGTCGGGGTTCTGGCCGTCGTACACGGCCACGACCTTTTGGTCGGTGCCGTCGGCGACGATCTGCAGGTCGTAGACTTTCTGCGAATACGAACCGCCGCTGTCGCCGTCGTAGACCTTGGTCCAGGTCGCACCCGCATCGGTCGAGCGCCACACCGTGTCGCCGAAGCCGGGCACGCCGAAGTCGGCGCCGCCGAGGAAGATCAGGTTCGGATCGTTCGCGCTGAAGCGCATCGTGTCGAGATCCGATTCGAAATACGGTCCCTGGTCCGGACCGAGATTCGTCCAGCTCGCATCCGCATTGCGCTTGTACAGACCTTCCTGCGCGATCGTGGTCGGACCGTCGGAGATCGCGTACAGCGTGCCGTCGGCGGCGAAGCCGACCTTGCTGTAGCGCGTCGGCGGCAGTTGCGGCTGCATCGTCCACGTCGCGCCGCCGTCGATCGAATCGAACACGCCGCCGCTGTTGAGGCCCTGGAACGCGACGGCGATCTCGTCGGCGTTCACCGGGTTCGACGCGATCGAATAGAGCGCGAGTTCGGAAATGCCGTGCGACGACTGAGCGAAGGTTTCGCCGGTGTCGGTCGACTTGAACACTGCCAGCGACGTGGCGCCGAGCAGCGCCTGCGTGGCGTCGCCGGCGACGAAGCGCGCCGAGTTCACCGACAGCGCCGCGGTGCCGGCGACCGCGATCTCCCACGTCGCGCCGCCGTCCGTACTGCGGTTGAGGCCGGCGCCGCCGGTCGCGGCGAGGATCGTCTGCGGATCGCTCGGATCGACCGCGATCGCGTTGACGACCAGCAAGGGCCACGTTGCGTCGTGCAGCGGCGTCCAGGTCTGGCCGAGATCATCGGAGGCGAACAGGCCCATCGACTGCGAGCCGATCAGCAGGCCGCCGCCGACCAGCAGGCGGGAGCCGGCGAACGTCGCCGCATAGATCGTCGAGTCGTCCGGCAGCCCGGTCGAGATGTTGCTCCAGGTGCCGCCGCCGTCGCTGCTCAGCCACACTTCGCCGCCGCCGAAGTCGCCGCGGAATCCTGCGACGACCGTATTCGAGTCGCTCGGATCGATCGCGATCACGCTGCAGTTCTGCGATGCCGTGTGATCGGGCGGCGTCACGTCCTGCCACGTCGCGCCGGCATCGGCCGAGTGCATCACGGTGATGGTCTGCTGGCCGATCGCCGCGCTGTTGCACGCCCACACGCTGGCATCGTCGGCCGGATCGACCGTGACATTCAGCACCGCGTCGTTGAGGCCGAGGCCGAGTTCGATGCGGCTCCAGCTGGCGCCGTCGTCGCCGCTGGTCCACAGGCTGTCCTGCGTCGCGGCGTACGCCGTTCCGTTTCCGGCGAAGGCGATGTGGAACACGCTGAGCCCTGCCAGATCGGTCACTTCGCTCCAGCTCGCGCCGCTGTCGGCGGAGCGGTACAGCGTGCCGCCATACGAGCCGTTCGGCGCGATACCGGCCAGCACGACCGCCGGCGCCGTCGGCGACGCGGCGACATCGGCGGCATCGCCGCCGGCGGGCCCGAGACTGGTCCACTGGCTGCCGCCGCTGGCAGGGTGCACGGGCCTGGCGGAGAACGTGCCGGGCGCTGCGACGCGGCGGCCGTATTCGTCGCTGGTCGCAGTCGCAGCGGCGAGGGCCGCCGCTCCGGCCGGATGTGCGGCATAGGTCGCGGCGCCGGCATCGGTGCCGAGCAGCAGACCCAGGGCAATAAGCAGCGAAGCACTTCGAGGTTCGGTCATTGCGCAATCTCCACGGATGAATGCGAGCGGATCGGAACCGGGGGCCGCCGCGCGGCCGTTCTCGAGGATCCGGCGCGCCCGGCGTGACCGCATCGGGTGTCCGACCATGACGCGTTCGTTACGACAGCGCTTCTACAATTCGCGTACGCACTTGTCGCGCTTTGTAGAAAACGTTTCGCCGAATCCGATCAAGGCCTTGCAGGTGTCTGTGACGACGGCGGCTGCCCTTCGCCGGCCAGTTCGCGCGCCTTCGCATAGGCCTTGTCGGCCGCCGCGGGCTTCTGCAGGCGGGCGTACAACTCGGCTTGGACCCAGGCCGCCCGCGCGTCGGTGTCGGCGAACGCGCCCAGACGCCCGGCGACGGCGGTGGCCTCGTCGAGGCGATCGAGTGCGAGCAGATTCTCGACGCAGGCCGCGCCGGTCAGCACGAGATATTCCGGAACGCCGATGCGCTCGGCATCCGCGAGTGCGGCCGTATAGGCGGCCGCGGCCTGCGCGCGCCGGCCTTCCGCCGCGGCCTGGTCGGCATTCGCGAGGCGGGCGAGCAAGGTCCTGCGTTCATCGGGCGTCGTCTTCGCCCACTCCTCGAAGCGCGCCGACTGATCGGCGGCAGCGGCGAGCTGTCCGCTGCGTTGCAGTCCGCGGATGCGTTCGAGCCAGGCGACCGCATAGGCGACACCGCCGATGGCGGCGTAGGCGGGCGTCATGGCGCGGGCCGCGAGCTCGGCGGCCTTCGCGTTCTCTCCGCGCTGCAACGCGATGTCGGCCGCGAGCGACGAGGCATCGGCGCGCTCGAAGGCGTCCGCGGCCGCGTCGCTGTCCTGTTCGATCTGCGCGATCAGCGCGTCGGCTTCGCGCAGGCGGCCTTTGCCGGCGAGCGCGGCGGCGCGCGTGAGCGTGAGGCTCCAGCGCTCGCGCGCGTTCGCGCTGTGCGCAGCGGCCGGCCAGAAGCGCGCGGTCGTCGCCAGCGCGTCGTCGTAGCGCAGCAGGATCAGCTGCGCGTTGGCCAAGTCGCGCAGCGCCGTCGCGAGTGATTCCGGCGTCCCCAGTTCCTGCAGCCGCCGCGCGGTGTCTTCGAAGATCGGCACGGCAGCGGCGGGGCGGCCGCGCGCCATTTCGACGGCGCCGAGATTGAGGTCAGCGTGGGCCACGCCGTAGGCATCGTCGACCATCTGCCGCTGGCTGCGCGCCTGGCCGAAGAAGGCGACGGCGTCGTCCCAGCGCAAGTCGAGTCCGGCGACCGCGCCGCGGCCCGAGTAGGCGCTGGCCAACGCATCGGGATCGTTCTGCAGTTCGAGCAGTCCGATCGCCTGCACGAAATCCTGATCGGCTTCGCGCCGATCACCGAGCTGGTAGCGGGTCACGCCGCGGCGATTGAGCGCGCGCGCGCGCAGAAGGGGAAACTGCGCCGCGGGCACGGTGTCGAGCAGCGCATCGACGCGGCGCAGTGCGGCCGGGTAGTCGCCCGAGGTGTATTCGAGATTCGCCTGCGCGAGCGCGACGTCGGGAGCGGCGACGAGTTCTTTCGGCGCATCGGCGAGCAATTGGGCGGCGAGCCCGGTCTGCCCGCTGAGCACGGCCGCGTTGATGCGCTGCGCGAGTTCGGCGGCCGAGGGCGGTCCGTCGCCGGTGTGCAACAGCGGTGCATGACCCAGCCGCAGCAGGAGTTCGTCGGCTGCGCTGCGCGTGGCGGCGAGCACGTCGGTCGCGGCGGTCTCCACTTGCAGCGCGTCGCTGCCGCGCGTCGCGCGCAAGCGCACGCGCCAGCCGCCGTCGACCTGGCCGACGAGGGGATGCACGAGCAGGGTATCCGGACGGACGACGCCGGTGCCGGCCGTCGCGCGCGGATCCGCGTCCAGCCGCCCGGCATTGACCAGGCCGACGACGGTTTCGCTCGGCGTCGTCGCGATGCCGCCGAGGCGCAGCCGATTGGCGATCAGATCCATCGCGCCGAGACGCAGCCACGCCCAGTCGGCTTGTGCATTCTCGACCGTGGCGGGAAGCACCATGGCGGCCGTTGCCGTGGGCGTGCCGCTCGCTTCCGATACCGGTGTTTGCGGCACGCGTCGAGCGAACCACATCGAGCCGGCGGCGAGCGCCAACGCGACGGCGGCGAAGGCGGATGCGAGGAAAATGCGGCGGCGCGAGCGCGCGGCCGGCGCATCGATCCGCGGCGTCGCCGCTTCCGCGCTTTCGCGCGGCAACGTCTTCGGGGTCGGTTCCGCCGTCGCCGCATCGGCGACGGCTTCTTCGAGCGTGGGTTCGACGACCCAGCGATACCCCAGCCGCGGCAGCGTGCGGATGCTGCGCTGCTCGCTGCCGCTGTCGCCGAGCAGCCGGCGCGCGCGCATGATCGCGTGGCTGAGCGAGACTTCGCTGATGTCGCTGCGGCCCCACACGGCGGCCGCGAGCTCGTCGCGGCCGACCGAGCGGTCGCGATGCCGGATCAGGTACATCATGCATTCGATCGTGCTGACCGGAGCGACCAGGCGTTCGCTGCCGCGATGCAGCTCGCGCGTGCGCGGATCGAGCGTGAAGTCCCGGAAGCGGTAGACCGAGGCGATCACGCGGCTTCGCGCTCGGTTGCGATCTTCCGGTCCGTCCCGGTATCCGCGATGGAAATGGCGGTGGCGGGCGTCATGCGAAAGACGCGTGCCGTCGACACGTTCTCGTCCCGCCGTCATGCTCGCGAAGCGCTTCTTCAACAGCGAAGCTGGTCAAGCGGACATCCATTGGATGCTTCGACATGGATTCCCGCGTTCGCGGGAATGACGTCGGTGGAAGATGCGCCGCCCCGAATGAGGGGCCGCTGTCACCAAGCGGCTTGCGAACCGTTCCGTTCCGGCGAACCGTTCGCTTTTGGCCGTCATGCCCGCGAAGGCGGGCATCCATTGGATGCTTCGAAATGGATTGCCGCTTGCGCGGAAACGACGTCGGTAGAGGATGCGCCGTCAAGAAACAGCGTCCGCCGCCACCTAGGCGCCTTCGAAACGGTTCGCGTCGCGGTTCTTGCGCACGCGCGACGGGTCCCAGATGCGTCCGTTCATCGCGATGTAGACGCCGTCGGGCAAGGTCTGCACGGCGCCGACCGCGCAGCCGATGTTGAACACGGCGTCCGAGCCCTTGAACAGGGCCGGGTTCAGCGCGCCGGTCAGCACGACGACCTTGCCGGCGAGGCCGGCCAGCGCCTGCGCGGTCTCGACCATGGTGTCGGTGCCGTGCGTGACCAGGATGTGCCGATGCGTCTGTTTTTCGATCGCCGCACGCATTTGGGCGCGGTCGGCGTCGTCGATGTGCAGGCTGTCCTTGCGCATGACCGGCACGACATCGAACGAGAACGCGACGCCGAGCGCCTCGAGGATCTCGCCGATCTGCGGCGCGCCGATCTGAAAAGTGGATTTGTCGTCGAAGTAGATCTTGTCGATCGTGCCGCCGGTGGTGACGATGACGAGGTGCTGCATGGGGCGTCCTGGGCTGCGCGGCATCGGCCGCGTCGAGTAGCGCGCGACCTGGAGGTCGCGTCAGAGATCGCTATTGTCGATGAGTGTCGCCGCAGCGTCCATCGCCGGTACCGCCAGACGCGACAGGCCGCGGCTGGCGAGGAAGCGCAGCGCCGCGCGCGGCCGATCGTCGCCGCTGCGCTCGGCCCAGGCGGCGTGGCGCGCCAGCAGCGCTGCCGCGAACGCGCGGGCGAGTGTGAAGGCGAGTCCGCGCGCGCCGGCTTCGAGCGCATCGCGGTCGTGCGCCTGCGCCGACAGCCACACGGCGGCGGCATCGAGCGAGGCGCGGATGTCGTGGCGATCGTCGCCGGCTTCGGCGAGCAGCGCGGTCGCCGTCTCGATCAGCGGCGTCACGCCGACCGTGGACAGCGCGCGCAAGGTGTCGAGCGCCAGCACGTTGGTCGTGCCCTCCCAGATCGGATAGACCTGCGCATCGCGCAGCAGCTGCGGGATGCCGGTGTTCTCGATGTAGCCGGCGCCGCCGAACGCCTCGCAGGTTTCCGAGGCGATGTGCACCGCGAGCCGGCCGGTCCACAGCTTGGCCAACGGCGTCAGCACGCGCAGCAGTGCCTGTTCGTCCGCGGTCGCCGCGCCGCGTTCGCTGCGGCCGAGCAGTTCGGCGACGTAGAACACGAGTCCGAACGCGGCCTCGAATTCGGCCTGCAGGCCGGCCAGCGTCGCGCGGTGCAGCGGCTGCTCGATCAGCGCACGGCCGAATACCTCGCGCTTGCGAGCGTAGTCGAACGCGAGCGCGAGGCAGCGCCGCATCGTCGCCAGCGCGCAGACCGCGTTCCAGGTGCGCGTCACGTTGAGCATCGGCGCGATGAGGCGCACGCCGTGGTCGAGCGCGCCGACGGGTGTCGCCGGCACGCCGTCGAGGTGGATCTCGGCGGTCGGCAATTCACGCGTACCGAGCTTGTCCTTCAACCGGTCGATGCGAATGCCGTTCCAGCTGCCGCCGGCATCGCGGGTTTCGAGGTAGAACAGGGCGAGCGCGCCGGTACCCTCGGCGCTCGCGTCTTCGGGGCGGGCCAAGGTGAGCGCCATGTCGCCGACGACGGCCGAGGTGAACCACTTGCGCCCGTGCAGGCGCCACTGCCCGGTCTCGTCGCGACGCGCCAGCGTTCCGGTGCGGCCTACGTCCGAGCCGCCGGCGGTTTCGGTCATCCATTGGCCGGACAGCCACAGCTCGTTCGGTTCGCGTGCGAGCAGGTGCGGCAGCGCGCGTTCGATCAGCGCCGCGTTGCCGGAGGCCTTCAGCGCGGTGGCGGCGCCGTCGCTCATCGCCAATGGGCAGGTGTAGAACTCACTGGCGACGTGATGCAGGTAGACGCGTACGAACTGGTCGACGCGCGCGTGCTCGCCGTGCGCCGGGTCATGGCCGGCGGCGACGAGACCGTAGCGCGCCGTCGTCGCGGCGCCGCGCTGCCATACGGGGGTCAGCTCGATGCGATCGATGCGGGCGCCCCAAGCGTCCCACTGGGTCAGCGACGGTTCGTTCGCGCCCCGCGCGCGCGCCTCGACCCAGGCAAGCGCCGCATGCGCGCCGAGTTCGGCCAGGTCGCCGCCGATGGCGGCGCGAATCTCGCTGGGCAACGCGCGCTGCAGGTAGGACTGCAGCACGCGATCGTCGTCGTACTGATTGGCGAGGACTGGCGCCGCTTGCAAGAATTCCATATTGGTGCGTTGTGGACGAAGCGGCTTCGACCATACGCGCGCACCTCCGCAGCGGCAAGCGCAGGTGCGGCAGACGCACAAACGCCGCCGCAGGCAAGCTGCGGCGGCGTTCGGGTTCGGAACGTACGTTGCGTTCCGCGGGGCAAATCAGGCGGCGATGCGCTCGTTCGTCTTGATCTCGGCATGCGCAGCGGCCAGGGCCTGCGCTTTCTGCTCCGCGCCGAGTGCGATGCCCTCCGCACGGACGAATTCGAGGTCGGTGACACCGATGAAGCCGAACGCCTGGCGCAGGTAGGTTTCCTGGAAATCTGCCGGCGCGTACGGCGAACCCGCCGAATACACGCCGCCGCGCGAAGACACGATGATGACCTTTTTGCCGCCGGCCAGGCCCTGCGGGCCGGCCTCGGTGTAGCGGAACGTGCGGCCGGCGACGATGATGCGGTCGAACCATGCCTTCAGCTGGCTGGAGATGCCGAAGTTGTACATCGGCGCGCCGACGACGACGACATCCGCCTTCAGGAATTCGTCGAGGACCGCTTCGTTGGCGACGGCTTCCGGCCCGCTGGCGTCGGCAACCGGCGCCCAATGCGGCAGCGGGTTCGCGGCAAGGTCGCGATACACGATCGTCGCGCCCGCATGCTTGTTCTTCCACGTTTCCACGAGCGCGGCGCTGAGTTCGCGCGACACGGAATAGGCACCGAGTGCGCTGGAGTCGATATGCAGGAGGTTCATGGCGGACCTTTGGGGGTTAACAGCCGTTTCCGGCGACCGAAATAAGATAGGCCGTGTACGACGGCCCGATAAGTCGGCAATAATCGGATAGATCGTTCGCGAGGTAGGACAATGACCGTACTCACCGAAGGCGCTCTGGCGGACCTCAACGACCTGCGATTCTTCGCTGCCGTGGTCGAGCACGGCGGCTTTTCGGCGGCCGGGCGCGCGCTCGGCGTGCCGAAATCGCGCCTCAGCAAGCGGGTGGCCCTGCTCGAGGAGCGCCTCGGCGTGCGCCTGCTGCAGCGGACCACGCGCCGCTTCGCGGTCACCGAAGTCGGCGAACGTTTCCACGCGCACTGCCGCGCGATGCTGGAAGAAGCGCAGGCCGCGCAGGACGCCGTCGACGAGCTCAGCGCCGAGCCGCGCGGCGTGGTGCGGGTCAGCTGCCCGGTGTCGGTGGCGCAAACGGTGCTGGCCCACCTGCTGCCGGATTTCATGGCGCTCTATCCGAAGGTGCAGGTGCGCCTGGTGGCGAACAATCGCCGCTTCGACGTGATCAACGAAGGCATCGACATCGCGATCCGCGTGCGCGAGAAGCTCGACGCCGACGCCAGCCTGATCCTGCGCAGCTTCGGCCAGTCGGCGGTGCTGCTGTGCGCCAGCAAGAGCTTCCTCGACGCGCACGGCCGCCCCGCCGTTCCGGACGACCTCGAACGCCTGCCGCTGCTGTCGTGGTACGAACACGAAGGCGCGCAGATGCTCGAACTGATCGGCGCCGACAAGGCCCGCGTCAACGTGGAGATGAAGGCGCGGCTGATCTGCGGCGAGTTCAATGTGATCTACGAGGCCGCCAAGCGGGGTATGGGCATCGCCGCGCTGCCGGAGTTCGTCTGCGCACCGGCCATCGCGCGCGGCGAGCTCGAAGTCGTGCTGCCGCAGTGGAATGTTCCGCAAGGCATCGCGCACTTCGTCTACGCGAGCCGGCGCGGCCTGCTGCCGGGGGTGCGCGCCTTCGTCGACTTCCTGGCCGAACGCCTGGCGGCGACGATGAAGCTGAAGCACGAGCAGTGCAAGGAACGGCCGGACTGGCCCGCCTCGCCCACGACACCCACGTAAAGATTGCCGGCCGGCGAGCGCGATGTCGTCCAACCGGTAACCTCGCCGCGCTACCATGCGCCGGCCGGCACAAGACGATCGGACCGCCGCGTACCGATCGCACGGCACGGACATGCGCGAGGAACGAAACCGCGCGCGGGGGCGGGACCGCTTTCAGTCGAGGCATCCATGCGCGTATTCGCTGCGGTGTTGTGCAACGTCGCTCTGCTGTTCTGTTCCGTTTCTTCCGTGCACGCGGCCGGCGACGCCAGCGCGGGCAAGGGCGTCTTCGAGGCGCAATGCGCGGCCTGCCACACGACGACCGTCGGCAAGAACGGCTTCGGTCCGTCGCTGGCCGGCGTGGTCGGGCGCCGCTCGGGCACCTTGGCCGGCTACAGCTATTCGCCGGCGATGGCGAACGCAGGCCTGACCTGGGACGCGAAGAACATCGACGAGTTCATCGCGGCATCGACGACCAAGGTGCCGGGCACGGCGATGCAGGTCGCCGTCACCGACGCGACCGCGCGCGCCAACGTGATCGCGTATCTGCAAACCCTGGGCGAGACCACTGCAGCGCCGGTGGCGAGTGCGGCCGAACAGGCGCCGCTGCCGCCGAGCACGAACGGCCCCAGCGCCGACGAACTGCTGCATGCGGCCGACGACACTGCCGGCTGGCTCTATGCGAGCAAGGACTACGCCGGTCAGCGCTACGTCGCGCTCGACCAGATCAATGCCGCGAACGCCGGCCAGCTGCGCGCGCAGTGCATCTTCCGCTCGAACAACGCCGGTGCGACGCAGACCAGCCCGCTGGTCTACCAAGGCACGCTGTACCTGACCATCGACAAGGCGATCGTCGCGATCGACGCGGCGACGTGCCGCGAACGCTGGACCTACAACTGGGAAGCGAAAGGTTCCGCGCTGTCGACGACCAATCGCGGCGTCGCGCTCGCGCAGGGGCGCGTCATCCGCGGCACCGCGGACGGCTGGCTGATCGCCGTCGACATGGCCAAGGGCAATCTCTTGTGGAGCCGCAAGATCGCCGATGCGAAGGACAGCCAGTACCTCAGCATGCCGCCGCTGGTCGTCGGCGACTTGATCCTGTATGGACCGGCCGGCGCCGACTGGGGCGCGAAGAACTGGATCGGCGCATTCAAGCTCGACAGCGGCGAGCAGGTCTGGCGCTTCAACCTGATTCCCGACGCGAAGGAGGCCGGTGCCGATTCGTGGAAAAATCCACAAGCGCGCGACCATGGCGGCGGCAGCCTGTGGACGCCGCTCGCGCTCGACGCGGCGAAGGGCATCCTGTACGTGCCGGTCGGCAACCCGGCGCCGGACTTCTACCGTGAAGTGCGCCCAGGTTCGAACCTCTACACCGATTCGGTCGTCGCGCTCGACGTGAAGAGCGGCAAGCTACTCTGGTACAAGCAGTTCCGCGCGAACGACATGCACGACTGGGACCTGAGCCAGGTCAGTCCGCTGTTGACCGCGAACGTCGACGGCAAGCCGCGCGACCTGCTCACGGTCAGCGGCAAGGACGGCCTGCTGCGCATGCTCGACCGCAAGACGCAGAAGATGCTGTACGAGATCCCGATCACCACGCGCACCAACGTCGACGCCGAACCGAGCGTCGACGGCCAACACATCTGCCCCGGCCTGCTCGGCGGCATGGAATGGAACGGCCCGGCCTACAGTCCGGCGACGAACACGCTGTTCGTCGGCACGGTCGACTGGTGCGGCACCTTCACCAAGACGGCGCAGCCGCCCGAATACACGCAGAACGCGCACTATTACGGCGGCGCCGTCACGCCGGACCCGCGCGAGCAGTCGCGCGGCTGGCTGTACGCGCTCGATCCCGCCACCGGCAAGGAACGCTGGAAGCAGCAATGGCCGACCCCGCTCGTCGCCGGCATCACCGCGACGAAAGGCGGCGTGCTGTTCACCGGCGACCTCGACAACAATTTCCTCGCGATCGACGCGAGTACCGGCAAGACGCTCTACACCTTCAACACCGGTGGCTCGGTCGGCGGTGGCGTGATCACCTACGCGATCGACGGCAAGCAGTACGTCGCGACGACGTCGGGCGTGGTGTCGGGGTTCTTCGGCGGATCGGGGACGTCGGCGGTGGTGGTGTTTGCGTTGCCGTAGGGCTTCGAGAACGCGCACGGAAATAGCAGGAAAAAGCCCGGCGCCCTCTCTCTCGAAATCCCGGCATAGAGAGAGAGGCGCATCACTGGGTGAGTTGGTTCGTCCGAGCCGATTGCAACGTCGATGAAAGTCGGCGTCCGGCCGAGCGTATTGGCTCGTCGGCGCCAATGAATAGCGCCCGACGATGCTGGTGAAATTGCGACAGTGCGAGATCGCATGCTACGGGTCGAGGGAGCCGCTGCGCGATTCATGAGTCGCTGCTCCATTGCTAGACTTCGCTACGCGGCCAGCCAATCGGCACGCAAGCTCGTCGTGCCTTCAGGGTTTTCTTTCGAGGTAATCTGCTTGACCGCGATCGTCAGTTGCTCAACGATGGCGGCACAACCCCGATGGGGCCTGTAAGGTAATCCGCAATGCAAACTTGGCGAGCGATGACCGCATCTGCATTGGAATCGATTGTTGCAACCGAACTTGCAGGCTGCCCGCTCGAACTCCAACAGCTCTTCGCTCGCTGCCGTATTCCACTTCGTGCCGTTCCAATTGTGCGCTACGGTGTGACAGAGCAAGTTTTTTTGATAGCGCAATGCGGCGACGTATTCGTGTACTACGAGGATGTCGAGGAGGGCTTCAATCTCTCCACCCTGGCGCCCGATGGGTCGATCCGCACGCCAGGTTACGAGCAATGGACGCTTTGCCAAGCGCTCATGCACTTGGCTCCTTAATCGTCCATCCAAGCGATCGCCGGAGCGTATGTTGCGATACTCTCGCCTAAGTGTTCCGGCGGGGGCGTCGGCGGCTAGTATCTGCCGTGCCCGGCGAGCGGTAGGCCGGAGCGTTCCGAGTCTTTCCGATCTGCGGGGAAGCGTGGCGCTTGGGCTATCGGCTGTTTTTTTGCATCGGCGCCGGCCTGATGCAGTGTTCGATATGATCCCGTTGTGTCGGTCCACCTAGTTCATTCGTGCGGGAGCGAACGTGCGAATTCCAAAGGGTTCGCCATGGCCGAAAACAAAACCAAACCGACCCAAGCCAGCGTCGAAAGCTACATCGGCGCCATCGACGACGAAGTCCGGCGCAAGGACTGCCAAACCCTGGTCACGTTGATGACGAAGGCGACGAAGCAGCCCGCGACGATGTGGGGCACGAGCATCGTCGGGTTCGGCAGCTATCACTACAAATACGAGAGTGGACGCGAAGGCGATTCGTGCCTGGTCGGATTCTCGTCGCGCAAGAGCGAGATATGCCTGTACCTGACGGCCGGCGTGCTCGGTCAGGAAGCGCTCGTTTCGAAGCTCGGCAAGCACAAGACCGGCAAGGGTTGCCTCTACGTGCGCAAGCTCGCAGACGTCGATCTCGACGTGCTCGAGCGGATGATCGTCGGCGCCTTCGCCGAGAGGAAGCAGCACTATGGCTGAGGCGCGCGGCAGCCGACCTGCAGCGCCTGGTCATCGATGGAACGATCGAGTGCTACCGGCCTCGCCTGCGCGCATCTGCATCGACGCGACCGCCCGGCAACCATGAGCATTCCGCTGGGCACCCTCATCATCTACGCGCGCGACGTGCACCGGTCGGCGGAGTTCTACCGCGAGCATTTCGGTTTCGAGACCAGTGGCGAGGTCGTCGAGGGTCTGATCGAGCTCGTGGCGACCAACGGCGGCGCGAGCCTGTTGATCCACCCGGCGGCAAAGAGCGTCAAGCTCGGACAGGCCGGCGTGAAGCTCAGCTTCCACGTGCGCGACGTCGATGCGTTCAAGAAGGAAGCGGCGGCGCGCGGGCTCGAATTCGGGGCCACGCATCACGCCAATGGCTATGCGTTCGCCAATGCGAAGGATCCGGACAAGAATTCGGTGAGTATTTCGAGCCGGGCGTTTCGCGGTATCGATCGCCGGAATCCATGATTGAAGAGCGATCGCGATACGCGGCGATGCGTCGAACCGCCGCCGATGGATTGGCGGCGGCTCTTTGGGGAAACGCGAAATTCAGTGGCTATCAGAACGGCTCGGGATCGGCGGCCGCGATGCAAATGGTTGGATTGGGATAGCACGGGTTCGTGTAGAAGTACGCTGCCCCCTGCGAGATTGCTCCGTTTACGGTCGCATTGAAGGCGCCCACGAGTGCGGTTCCGCCATCCAGGCCCGTGTTGTACCCAAGAACGTCTCCCGGCGACAGGTCGGTGGGGACCAGAGCCTGATCCTGAATCCAGCTCGTGCCGTTCTTCCTGAAAAGATACGCCGCACCCTCTCGATTGTTCACGCCATAGGCGCCCGAGAGCATCCAATTGCCGCTGAGGCTCACCGATGCACCGAAAAGGCTGAGCGCCGCTCCATTGGCGACCAGCAGTTTTTGCTGCTGCAGCCAGACGCCGGATGTCTCATTGAACGCGTACACGGCACCTTGGCTCGTATTGCCATTGGTGGCGGCGCCGGGAGCCCCGATCATCGCCGTCGTGCCGTCGATCGATATGCTGACTCCAAAGTTGTCGCGCGCCGCTCCATCGCTCGCCGTCAGGTTGTCGGCCATCGTCCAGGCCGAGCCGTTGTATTTGTAGACATAGACGGAACCCCGCCCGATGCTGCCCGCTACGGTTGCGGACCTTGCGCCGATTAGCAGACTGTCGCTGCCCACGGCCATGCTCCCCCCGAAAGATCCATAGTTTCCGTCGACGACGGGAGACGTTATTTCCTGGACTTCCGCCCAGTCGGGACCGAATGCACCGGCGATACTCGGTGTGAATATATGGACAGCGCGAGGAATCGTCGTGCTGCCGCCCGGGCCCACGGTGGTCGAGCCGCCCGAACTGATCAGCAGGTAGTTCGCGTTCATGGCCACGGAATTTCCGAAGGTGTCGTACTGCACGCCGACATCGGAAGTCAGCTTCTGACTGTAGACCCAAGTCGTTCCCAAGCGAACGAAAACGTACGCGCAGCCTTGCCAAACCACGCCGTTCTGGTCGGCGATCGGTGCAGTGATCACGGCGGTATTGCCGTTGACGGCGATGCCGGCGCCGAAATGCATGCCGGCCGCCGCGTCCGACGGTTCCAGTATCTGAGTTTGCGACCACGTGATGCCTGATTTCGTGAAGACGTAGACCGTGCCCTGACTTTCACGCCCCGAGACCGTCGCATTGGGTGCCGAAATGAATGCGGTATTGCCGGATACGACCGTCTGACTGCCGAACCAGGCATTGGCTGCGCCATCGCTGGCGACGACCTTTTGAGGCAGCCACGGAGTCGCGCCGGCGGTTGAAATGAAAGCTGTCGAAGCAAGCAGGGTTACGAGAAAGCGTGACGGATTGCGTCCCGACCAATATGGCTTGTCGAACATGAGAATCTCCATTGAAGTTCGTGTCGAACACAGACTCCCCGCGCCGCCGGGTTGAGCAGGACGGCACGACAAGCCTAGAGAGTCCGTATCTCGACGTCTGTGAGTCTTGTCCCTTTGTGACCGGCGCGTGTCCGCACAATCGAAGTGAACGTTCTTCGCATGTCGTCGACGACGCATCGGCGTCGATCGCCGGAGACTGCGGCGAAGCGCAAGCGAACGTCTCGGATGGCCGGACACGTCGTGTCGTGCATCCGTGCCGATGGCGAATTCGTCAGAATGCCGAGCGTGCTGGACCGTGACGGCGCGGGCACGTATGTCGGTGCCCGTGAAGCACGGATTTCGCGACTGTCGGGTGCCACTGTCGCGGCGCTGTCGTGATGTATCCTGCGCGCGAACGGCGATCCGTGCGCGGTCCCATCTTCGTCTCGCCGATGAGGATGCGGCGGCCACGCGAACCCGCTCATGGGGACGATTGATGTCCGCTATTCCGGCGATCGCTGATCACCGGCGATTCCCTCGAGGCAGAATCCTGGCCATCCGCACCCGACGCGAGGAATTGCAGCCATGCGACAAAAGAACATGAGAGTCGTCTACACGGGCTGCGGCCTGCTCGCGCTCGCCGTCGTTTTCTTCCTCTACATGCTTTCGATCGCGTCGAAATCGAATGATCCAGCCGAACTCATGCGGGTCGTCGGAACGGTATCCGGCGTCGCCGGCGGCATCGCCATCGCGATGATCGGCTTCGGCATGGTCGGCAAGAAGGGCTAGCGCGAATCCACTGACCGTGTTGCAGGCGCGCGCCGCGCGGCGACGACGCTAACGCGGGGCTCCGGCTGCCCGCTTGCGCTGCCGTACATCCATGCCGAGCGAACCGATCAGCGCGACGCAGAACAGCACTTCGAGCAGCGCCGGCGTTCGCATCGTCGGATAAACCCACGCGGCCACGATCCCGTGGCAGAAATAAAACAGCGCAACGATGCCGACCCACAGCAGCGCGCGCCGTGCGCCGGTGCGCAGAGCGAACAAGGGCAGCAGCAACGGCGGCAAGGTCAGCGCCAGGGCGAACCACGGCAGTCCTTTTGCGGGCGGTGCCAGCCACAGGTACCAGGCCGGCTGCAGCAGGACGAGCAGCGCCCAGGCGACGAGTCCGATCGTCAACGGCTTCACGGGCGCGCCTCGAGTCTCGCCGCGATCGTCGCCACGCGCCGCCCGAGCGCACGCGCGAGCACGCGCTGGTCTTCGCTGATCGCATTGTCGCCGCCGACGCCGGCGACGTGGCTCGCGCCGTACGGCGAGCCGCCGCCTTGCGTGCGGTTGAGCGCCGCCTCGGTGTACGGCACGCCGACAATCAGCATGCCGTGATGGAGCAGGGGCAGCATCATCGACAGCAGGGTCGTTTCCTGGCCGCCGTGCATCGTGCTGGTCGAAGTGAATACGCCGGCGGGCTTGCCGACGAGCGTGCCGGAGGCCCATTCGGCCGCGGTGCTGTCGATGAAATACTTCAGCGGCGCGGCCATGTTGCCGAAGCGCGTCGGGCTGCCGAGCACGAGGCCGGCGCATTCGCGCAGATCCTCGCGCGTCGCGTACGGCGCGCCGTCGTCGGGTTCCGGCGCCTGCGCGATCTCGGTCACCGGCGCGACCGGCGGCACGCTGCGCAGACGCGCGGCGAGGCCGGCTTCCTCGACGCCGCGCGCGACCAGCCGCGCGAGCTGCGCGACCTTGCCGGTGCGGCTGTAGTAGAGAACCAGGATTTCGCTCATTCTAAGGTCCGGTTTGGTTCCGACGGCGTGCTGCGCTAGGCTCGCGCCATGTTCGCACGCACCCAGCAGTTTGCCAGAAGCCTGCGCGACCGAGAGCGCGCTGGGACATTCCTGCGCTTCACCTGGCAGCGCTTCCTCGAAGACCGCTGCATGCAGACGGCCGGCGCGCTGTCGTATACCTCGGTGTTCGCGCTGGTGCCGCTGACCGCCGCGATCCTCGGCATCCTCGCCGCGTTTCCGGGGTTTGCCGGCTGGCGCGACCAGATCACGCAATGGGTGTTCGACAATTTCGTGCCGGCCGCGGGCAGCACGGTGCAGGGCTACATCACGCAGTTCGCCGAGAATGCGAGCAAGGCGACCGCGGTCGGCGTGATCGTGCTGCTGTTCAGTTCGATCTCGCTGATGATGAGCATCGAGGACGCATTCAACCGCATCTGGCGCGTGCAGGTCTCGCGCGGCACCAGCGCGCGCTTCCTGATCTACTGGGCTGCGCTCACGGCGGGACCGTTGCTGCTCGTCGCGGCGCTCGCGATCAGCTCGTATGCGTTCGCGCTGCCGTTCATCGACGCGGCCGAGGCGCAGTTCTCGATCAAGGCGCGCGTGCTCGCGGCACTGCCGTTCCTGATCGTCTGGAGCACGCTGGTCGCCGGCTACGTCGTCATTCCGAACCGCACCGTGCGCGTGCGTCTGGCGGTCGTCGGCGGTTTCATCGCGGCCGTGCTGTTCGAGGCGGCCAAGCGCGGTTTCGCGCTGTACGCGACGAAGTACGCCAGCTACCAGCAGGTGTACGGCGCGCTCGCAATGGTGCCGATCTTCATCTTCTGGATCTATCTGTCCTGGACGATCGTGCTGTTCGGCGCGTCGATCACCGCGTCGCTCAGCGCATTCGACTATCGCCCGGCGAACCAGCTCCTGCCGCGCGGACAGGAATTCGCGGGACTGTTGCGCGTGATCGCCCATTTCGTCTCGGCGCAGCGCGGCGGCCGCGGCCTGCACAGCGAGGCGCTGCGCAATGCGGAGCCTTTCCTGACCGACGACTTGCTGCAGCGCTATCTCGGCGACCTGCATCGCGTCGGCCTGATCCAGCGCAGCGAAGTCGGCGAATGGATGGTCGTGCGCGACCTGGCGACGACCGACCTGCTCGAAATCTACGAGGAAGGCGGTTACCAGTTGCCGCTGCAGGCGCCCGACGGCAGCGGCAGCCTGCAACCGCCGGCGGCGGAACTGCTCGGCCGTCTCGGCGGTCAGATCCGCAGCGCGCTCGATGTGCCGTTGGCTACGTTGTTTCCGCCGGATGTACCATCGTGCGAGTCGCCAGCGCCGCCGTCGGGCGGGCGCACGCAACCTTCCACGGAGCCTGCATGAACGTTTCGAGATTCCTTTTCTGCGCCGCGCTCGCCTGCGGCGTCTTCGCGAGCGATGCCGCATTCGCAGCCGCGCCGAAGCAGCTGAGCATCGCCACGCTCGACGGCAAGACGTTCGACCTCGCCGCGCAGCGCGGCAAATGGGTCGTCGTCAATTTCTGGGCGACGTGGTGCTCGCCGTGCATCAAGGAGATGCCCGACATCTCCGCGTTCGTCGCGAGCCGGCCGGACGTCGCCGCGATCGGCCTCGCCTACGAGGACACCGACAAGGCCGAAGTCGCCGAGTTCGTGAAGTCGCATCCGGTCAAGTATCCGCTGGCGCAAGTGGACATGGACAAGCCGCCGTCCGACTTCGACACGCCGCGCGGCTTGCCGACGACCTACCTGATCGCGCCCGACGGCACGGTCGCGAAGATCTTCACCGGTCCGATCACCGGCAACGATCTCGACAAGGCGATTGCGGAGAGCAAGTCCGGCGCAGGCGCTAAGAAGTCCTGAGCCGTGCCGAGCGCGCGCTTTCTCGTCTCCGGCCTCGTGCAAGGCGTGTTCTATCGCGCCTCGACGAAGGCGCGCGCGCGAGAGCTGGGCTTGACCGGCTTCGCGAGAAACCTGCCCGACGGCCGCGTCGAAGTCGTCGCCAGCGGCGACGCCGAAGCCCTCGATGCGCTGCACGCCTGGCTGCGCCAAGGGCCGCCGTCCGCCCGCGTCGCCGCCGTCGAACGCGAGCCGTCCTCCGAGCACCCGCACGCCGGTTTCGATACGCGCTGACGATGCGGCACGATCGAAACGCTCCGGGCCGCCGTCGAGCCGCGCCGTCGCGGTCACCTGCAGGCAAAGCGAAGACGCCGATCGCGCGGCACGGACTGGCACGCGTGCTGTCGAAGCTCGGTCTATGCTCGCGCTCGCAGGCCGAAGCGTGGATACGCGCCGGTCGCGTCAGCGTCGACGGCCGCGTGGTGCACGATGTCGAGCGGCCGAGCACAGCGGCCGACCGCATCGCCATCGACGGCGTCGCGGTCGATGCGCGCGAACGCGTCTACCTGATGCTGAACAAGCCGCGCGGCCACATCACGACCGCGTCCGACGAGCACGATCGCAAGACGGTCTACGCGTTGCTCGCTGATTCGGGCCTGCCGTGGATCGCGCCGGTCGGACGCCTCGACAAGGCGAGCGAAGGGTTGCTGCTGTTCAGCAACGACAGTGAGTGGGCGGCACGCATCACGGCGCCGGAGTCGCTGCTCGAGAAGACCTATCACGTGCAGATCGATCGCCTGCCGGACGACGCGCTGCTCGCGGCACTGAAGGAAGGCGCCGAGGATCGCGGTGAGCGCTTGTCGCTGAAGTCGGCGCGCGAACTGCGCCGCGGCGATCGCAACGCGTGGCTGGAGGTCGTGCTCGACGAAGGCAGGAACCGGCAGATCCGTCGCGTGCTCGCCGCGTTCGGCATCGGCGTGTTGCGGCTGGTCCGCGTGGCGATCGGCTCGCTCGAACTCGGCGATCTGGCGAAGGGGCACTGGCGCCGGCTCGAATTCGACGAGGTCGCGCGACTCGCAGCGCCGTCGGCTCCGGGCGCCTGAGCGATTTCGATCGAACCGACGTCGGCTCGCTGCAAGCCGTCGGCCTTGCGGTGGAGGAGGAGAGCGCCTACCGGCAGTTGCTGCAGCGGCATGGCGCGACCGCGGCGGAAATGGCCGCGGCACTCGGCTGGGCCGCGCAGAAGCAGCGCCCTCGACGAGGCGGGGTGGCTTCGGCTGCGATGATGCCTCGGATCGCCGAAGCATCGCGGTGGGAGCCGCTCTCGCGCCCGCCATCGTCGGAGTGCCGGCGGGGTGGGGTGCGGCGTCGTGTCGGGACTTTCTTTACAACTATAAAAATTCGCCGCCCTGCCGTGAGAGACGAATCGCCCGGTTTTCCTGACGTACCATGCGCGTTCCCCTGCAACCGGCCGATTCATCACCATGTCTTTCCCCCGCCAGCCGGTCGCGGATCGACGCATGCTCGATTCCGCCACCGCGCCACGGCATGGCATTGCACGTATCCGCTGCGGGCAGGGCACCCGCTCGCGTTCTCAAGCAAGCGCAGGAAGGTTCCGTTCGACGTCGTTTTCGCGCGAGCGGGAATCCATGTTCCACAAGGTCGCGATGGGCGGCCTCGATGCCGCTTTGCCGACGTCCCTCGCACCGCCGGCGCGGCCGGAGGCTCGGCGATGAAGCGCGGGCACCTGCGCGAGGATGTCGAAGCCTTCCTCGCCGTCGGCCTCGGCGAAGCGGAGCTGCAGGCTTATGAAGTCCTGCTCGACCGGCCCAGCAGCACCGTCGGCGACGTTGCGGCAGCGATCGGCGCCACGCCGCGTCGCGTGCAGCGGCTGCTGGCCGATCTCGAACTCAAGGGGTTGGCGACGCGTCTGCCCGAACGCAACGCGCGCTACCTGCCGACGCCGCCGGACATCGCGGTGGAGGCGTTGATCGCGCGGCGCCAGGAAGAACTCCAACGCGCGCGCGCGGCCGCCGTGCGCCTGCGCGAGAAGACCCTCGCCGCGAAGGAGCCGCGGCCGAACGAACGCGTCGTCGAACTGGTCACCGGGCGCGACGCGCAGGCGCGCGTGTTCGAGCAGATCCAGCGCGGTGCGAAGCAGGAAGTGCTGAGCATCGAGCGGCCGCCCTACGTGGTCGGCGCGCATACCGGCAATGCCGCGCAGGACGACGCGATGGTGCGCGGCGTGGTCTACCGCAACATCCTCGAGGCCGACGCGCTGGAAATCCCGGGGAAAGCGGAGCACGTGCGTCACATGATGGCGGCGGGCGAGCAGACGCGCGTACTGAGTGGATTGCCGCTGAAGCTGGTCATGGTCGATCGGCGCATCGCGATCATTCCTCTCGACATCGCGCGTGCGAGCGAGTCGGCGCTGCTGCTGCGCCCCTCATCCCTGCTCGACGCGCTGTGCGAACTGTTCGAGTCGCTCTGGCAGCGCGCGACGCCGCTCGGCTTCGGTGCCGAGGCGGGCGCGCCGAAGCCGGCGCAGGCGTCCGAGGATGTGGCTCGTCTGCTGCCGCTGCTCGCCGCCGGCATCAAGGACAAGGTGATTGCCCACCAGCTCGGCATCTCCGCGCGGACGCTGGACCGTCGCCTCGTCGAGCTCGGCCGCAGCCTCGGCGCGCGCACGCGTTTCCAGGCCGGTTGGCTCGCCGCGTTGCGCGCCGTCGGCAAGCTCTGAGGCCGTCGATTGCACCGCTGAACGTGTTCGGCAAAGTGGCTCCCGGCGAATGCGTGCGGCCGCGCTGGCGAAGACATGCCATGACGAATTTTCGTCACGTTTTCCGTTGACAGTTTTCCGCGCCGAACGGGACACTCGACCGTCATCGAAGCGACATGTTCGTCGCGATTGCGGAGTCTCCATGAAGCACTCGATTCATCCGGCCGGCGCGCTCGTCGCACTGGTTTCCCTCGCGTTCGCCGTTGCGGCGAATGCCGACACCTTCGATTGGACGCAGCAGGAAGCAGTCGCCGACAACGGCGCAGCCAACAACGGTCTCGGCCGCGGCGCGGCGATCCTCGGCGACACGGCGTTCGTCGCCGCAACCAACGCGCCCGCGGGCGGCGCGGTCTACGTGTTCACCCGCGGCAGCGACGGCGTGTGGACGCAGACGCAGCAGCTCAATGCGACCGAGAGCCCGGACGGCGCGGACTTCGGCTGCTCGATCGCGCTCTCGGCCGATACGGCGGTCATCGGCGCCGACCGCACGACGCTGACCGACGACGGCAACCGCCACCAGGGCGCCGTCTACGTGTTCGCGCGCGGCAAGGACGGCACGTGGACGCAAACGCAGAAGCTCACGGCGGACGATTTCTCCGCCGAAGCGCAGTTCGGCGATGCCGTCGCCTTGTCCGGCTCCACCATCCTGATCGGCGCGTACAACGCCACGATCGACGAAAACCCGTATCAGGGCGCCGCCTACGTGTTCACGCTCGACGGCGGCAGCTGGACGCAGACGCAGAAGCTGGTCGCCGACGACGGTATCGGCGGCGATGATTTCGGCAACGCCGTCGCGCTCGACGGCACGCGCGCGCTCGTCGGCGCTTTCTACGGCACCGGGACGGTCGGCCAGTCCGGAGCCGCCTACGTGTTCGAAGGCAGCGGCAGTTCGTGGAAGCAGACGGCCAAGCTGGTGCCGGACGACGGCGCCTTCTTCGATTCCTTCGGCTCCGCCGTCGTCTTGTCGGGCGACAGCGCGCTGGTCGGCTCGCTGTATGCGCAGATCGGCGACAACAGCGGGCAGGGCGCGGTGTACGCCTTCGATTTCGCCGGCGGCAGCTGGAGCCAGACGCAGAAGCTCGTCGCCAGCGACGGCGCTGCGAGCGACGCGCTCGGCAACGCGATGGCGCGCGACGGCGACCAGGTGCTGGTCGGCGCGAATGCGGCCAACGGCTACGTCGGCGCGGCCTATCTGTTCGCGCGCGGCGCGGCCGGTTGGAGCGAGCTCGGCAAGCTCGTCGCCAGCGACGGTGCGAGCGGCGACGGCTTCGGCTACACCGTTGCGTTGTCGGGCGACACCGCGCTCGCCGGAGCGCCGCTGAAAGCGGTCGGCGCGAACAGCTCGCAGGGCGCCGCCTATTTCTACACGCAGGCCGCGAGCGACGACATCTTCGCCGACGGTTTCGACGGCGTGTCTCCTTAAATCGCGTCCACGCCGACGTCGTTCGCCCTCGCCGCGCATCGTAAGATGCGCCGATGGACTACCGATTCGGGCCCTGGCGCGTCGCGCCCCAGGCCCGCGAACTCTGGCGCGACGGCCAGCTGCAGCCGGTCGCGCGCCGCGTGTTCGAATGCCTGGCCTATCTGATCGAGCATCGCGAGCGCGCCGTCGGGCGCGATGAGCTCGTCGCGGCGCTGTGGGGCCGCGTCGATGTCGCCGACGTGCTGGTCAGCCAGCTCGTCGCGCGTGCGCGCAAGGCGATCGGCGACGATGCGCAGGCGCAGCGCGCGATCCGCACGATCCCGGGTTTCGGCTATCGCTGGGTGATGCCGCTGGACGCTGCGACGGCCGTGGAGGAGCCAGCCGGCCCGCCGACGGCGCCGATCGAGGCTGCCGTGCAGAACGAGCGGCCGCCGCTGCGAAAGGCCGCAGCCGTCGCGCCGCGCAAGCAGTGGGGTCTGTGGCTGTTCGCACTCGCGCTCGTCTTCGTGGCCGCTGCGGCAGCGGCGACCTGGCGATGGCGTTCGACACACTCGACCGAGCCGCTGCGAACGGCGTCCGCGCATGCCGTCATCGTGCTGCCGTTCGACGTGTCCGCCGTGCACGATCCGGGTTGGCTGCGTCTGGGTGGAATGGACCTGATCGGCGAACGCCTGCGCACCGCGGGGCTCGCGGTGCCGCCGAGCGAGAGCGTGCTGGTCGCGCTGCATGCGCAGCCGGGCAACGCCGACGAGGCGGCGGCCGCTGCAGCGAACGCGCTCGGCGCAACGCTCGTCGTGCGCGGACGGGCGGAGCAGTCGAACGACGGCTGGCGCGTCGAACTCGCGGCGACCGACGCACAAGGCGCGCGGCACACGGTCGTCGCGTTGCGTCCTCTGCCGACCGAAGCCGTGCGCCAGGCCGGCGACCTCTTGCTCGCTGCGCTCGGTCACGCCGAAGCCGCGGCCGATCCGGCCAACGAGAACGATGCGCTCGACGAGCGCCTGCAGCGCGCGCAGGCGGCGATCCTCGCCAACGAGTTCGACGCCGCGCGCGAGATCCTGGAGCAGGCCGATCCGGCCGACCGCAACGAGCCGCGTCTGCGCTATCGCCTGGCGCAGATCGACTTCCACGCCGGGCGCCTCAGCGAGGCGGACGCGACGCTGCGCGACCTGCTCGCCGATCCGAATCTGCTGCCGGGCGGCTTGCACGCGAGCGCGCTGGTCGCACGCGGCATGCTGGCGATGCGCCGCGGCGACTGCGCCGATGCCGAGTCGTTCTATGCCAAGGGCGCCGACCTCCTCGAGAACGGCGACCGTGCGCTCGACCAGGGCAATGCGTTGGCCGGGCGCGGACTCGCGCGCACGTGCCTGCGCCAGTACGACGCCGCGGCGAACGATCTCGGCCTGGCGCGCACGCGCATGACGAGTGCCGGCGACCGCCTCGGTCTCGCGCGCGTCGACAATTATCTCGGCCTGCTCGACGCCGACCGCAACCGCATGGCCGATGCCTTGGTCGATTTCCGCGACGCCGCGGCGGCCTACGAGCGCTTCGGCGCGATCGACGCGCTGCGCGCGGCGCTGAGCGGCCAGCTGCAGGTGCAGATCGACCTGCTGCAGCATGTCGACGCGCTGTCGACGAGCGAACGCCTGTGGGCGCTGCGCGAGCGCGTGCCGGACATCGGCCAGCGCCTGGCGCTCGATGCCGATCGGGCTCGCGCGCTGCTCGGGGTCGGCCATCTGCAGGCGGCCGCGCAAGTGCTCGCTGCCGCCGACGCTGATCTCGCCCAGCCGGCGCAGGCGAGCTATGCGCGCGATGTGCACGCCGAACGCGCGCGCCTGGCGGCGCTGAACGGCGATCATGCGACCGTCGTCGCCGAGGCCGGCAAGGCGCTCGCCGACTGGCCGCCGCGCTCGGACGATGCGCATCGCGCGGCGGTCGAACTGTTGCTGCAGCGGGCGGAGTTCGCGACCTCGTCGCCGCCGAAGGAGCCAGCGAAGGACGACGCCGGCACCACGATCGAGTCGCCGACGGCCGGCGTCCTGCGCGCCGAGGCTGCGCAAGCCCGCGGCGACGCGGCGGCGGCCGAGCGCCTGTTCAAGGCCGCGCTGGCGAGCGCCGAAGCCGAGGGCGTGCCGGCGACGACGGCCCTGGTTGCGATCGCCTACGCCGACTGGCTGCTCGCGCGCGGCCGCGCGCAGGAGGCGGCCGAGGTCGGCGGCCGCGTCGCGCGCTGGGCCGAACGCGACTTCGATTGCGCCGTGCTGCAGGTCGCCCTGTACCGCGCGCTCGGCCGCGACGATCTACGCGCCGCCTCGCTGCGCCAGGCCGAAACGCTGGCCGGCGAACGCGCGATTCCGGCCGATCTGCGTGCCGCCGTCGCGGTCGCGCACGCACGCTGACCCGTCGCGGGCGATTGTCCCGGCGTCCGATCGTTCCCGCTGCGGACCGCGCCGCTATGCGGTTTCTTCCGTTCCGCTAGCGCTTTGCTACCGGCCTGCTAACCCGCGCGAATGCGGGGCGAAGCCGCCGCGCACAGAGTCGGCGAGGTCCGTCATCCGCCCGTCATGTCCGTCGCGGCGAGGCGGCTATCCCTCCACGCCACCGAGATCGACCCGATGTCCTTCAGACTTGCCGTGTTGCTTCTATCGTCTGCCGCGCTGGCACCTGCCGCGATCGCGACGACCTATTTCGGCCATCCCGCGCCGCCGCGCCTGCAGCCGGTCACGGTGACCGGCACGGGCTCGTGCTCGCCGGACGGACTCTGCCTCGCCGTCACCGTCGCCCTGGCCGATCCGTCCGACCCGCAGGCCTGCGGCAGCTCCACCAGCGTCATCGCCGACGTCGGCGACCAGATTTCCTGGTGCTACACGCTGACCAACAACAGCACGCAGACGCTGAGCTGGCAGACGTTGTCCGACAGCCTCAACGGCACGCTGTTCTCCGAGCAGCAGCAGGACCTGGCGCCGGGGCAGAGCCTGCAGTACGTGAACCTCACGATCGCCGGCGCGGTCGTCGACGCGGACGTCGCCGCAACCTGGAGCGCGAGCGCGTCGCGGCCGAGCTACACGTACGACGACACCGTCGCCTACGACTTCATCGACGCCAGCGATGGCACCTTGCTCGACCAGAGCGGCGGCTTTCCGTCCGGCCGCACCGCGGCGGTGCAGACGCCGTTCCCGATCGACTACTTCGGCACCGTCACCGATCAGCTCTGCGTCGGCGCCAACGGCGCGATCGAAGTGGGCGCCACGGTGTGCGCGATTCCGTCGACGTTCGCGTTCCCCGCGACGTACTTCGACATGGCGATTGCACCGGCCTGGACCAGCTTCGCCGACAGCGTCGGTTCGATCTACACGAAGACGCTCGGCAGCACACCGGGGCAGCGCCAGTTCGTGATCGAGTGGAAGGACATGGCGATCGGCTTTCCGGACATGTCGGGCTTCACGTTCGAAGTGGTCATCGATGAAGCGAGTGGCACGTACCTGTTCCAGTACCAGTCGATGGGCGACGGCTCCGGCAATTGGGGCGACGCGGGCAGCGATTCGGTCTCCGGCCTGCAGGTCGATACGACGACGGCGCTGCAGTATTCATACTTCACGGGCACGCTGACGCCGGGCAAGGCCGTCCTGTGGACGCCGCAGCAGCCCGACGCGCTGTCGATCAGCGCGAGCGTGCACGCCGACATCGGCGCCGCGCAGCTCGCGCTGCCGATCACCGAACTCGATGCGCAGGCCGCTACCGGCATCCGCATCACGCAGCCGCTGGTGATCGGCAACACCGGTAATCGTCCGCTGACGTGGAATGCCGGCGAATATCCGCCGACCGGCGTTGCGCCGCTGTCGCGCCGCGCGATCGAGGCGCCGAGTGGGGAGCGCTTGGCCACGATCGGCCAGCGTCGTTCGCCAAAGAATCCCGCGGCTGGCGCGCCGCGTCCGGCTTCGCCGCATTCGATCCTCGGTGAACTCGGCTTGCCTGCGTATGCGGTGCAGGTGACCGAAGGCGGCAACCTGCAGGACTACATCCGCTTCGACGTGTTCGATCCGGGCCAGGACCAGGCGACGGTGCTCGCGCCGGACCTGCTCTCGTCGAACGTCAACATTTCCGGCGGCGATTTCGTCGACAACGATTTCAGCCGCGAGTGGATGCTCGACTTCTTCAACCTGCTCTACACGTTCGATACGACCACCGGCGAGAAGACCCTCGTCGGCTGGCCGGTGCCGCAGATGATCCAGGCCAACGAGCAGTGGTGGGGCACGTCGTGGGATCCGGCGACCGGCAACTTCTACGCGGTCAGCAATGCCAGCAACGGCTGGTCGGGCCTGTACTCGATCGACCTGACGACGGCCGCGGCAACATTCATCGGCCAGATCGACATCGGCATGCAGACCAACGTCGTCGACATCGCGGTCGACCAGAACGGCCAGATGTACGGCCTCGACACCGTCAACGACGCGCTGCTCGCGATCGACAAGACCAGCGGCGAGGCGACCATCGTCGGCCTGCTCGGCGTCGACGCCTCGTTCGCGCAGAGCATGAAGTTCGACCGCTCGACCGGCACGCTGTACTGGATGTCCTACGACGTCAGCGGCAGCGGCGCCGTCGCCACGATCGACCCCGTCACCGGTGCAGCGACCCCGGCCGTGCCGACCGGCGACGGCCGCGAACTCGTCGCCTTCGCGATCGCGAAGGCCGGCGGCGACTGCACGCAGCCGCTCGACGCCTCGTGGCTCACGCTCGAAACGACTTCGGGCACCGCCCAACCGGGCGATGCGTTCGGCCTCTACAACGTCGACTTCGACGCGACCACGCTGCCGGCCGGCGAATACGACGCGACGATCTGCGTCTTCAGCAACGACCCCGCGTATCGCACGCACCCGGCGGCGGTGCCGGTGCACTTCAACGTGGCACCCGGCGACAACGATTCTATTTTCGAGGATGGGTTCGATGGCTAATTGGTGATCGCACAAACGCGCGGCGCAGCGATGCGCCGCGCAAGGTTCTGGGCATGGGCTGACTCCCGGCTTGGTGTCCGATTCGAGCGCCCGCTTTTGCGGGCGTTTTTTTTGGCGTGAGGGGGCGAGGTGATATCTGGGTAGTGCCGGGAAGCCGCCTTCGCCGGCCACGAGTCATACGAAATGTTACTTGGTAGATCTATCATTTGCAGGTGTAGCCGATAGCGAGTGCGTTGGGGCATTGCATTGAAGCCACAGCCATCTAGGAACGAAAAGAATCGAGCCCGCGGTCCCCGCCTCCTTGTTGTGCCGTCCTCCGCCGAAGTCGTTCCAATGAGCTCGCCGGGTGACTACGACGTGGGCCGGAGCCATCCCAAATTTTTGATAGACGTTCCGCCACAGGTTGCTCAATGCCGGAAGCGCAAGGTCAGGTCTTGAAAGAAAAGAAATGTAAAATTTTCAGCCGCCTAGGTAATGCTGAGCGGCTTGAGAAGCATTCGACACATTTCTGGAGGCGCGCCATGATAGGGTTTTTTCACGCGGAGTGGGGTATTCACGGTTTCAGTGAAAGCGACAAACTTGCTATCCATGCGAAGAGCCGGTCTCGCGGGCCGTAAAAAATTACGCTTCATTGGAAATGCAGCAGTAATGATATCGATTTTAAATATTTTATTATTTGGTCTCGGTAAATTATATTAGGGTAATCTTGTGCGCCTATTACTTGCCATCATGATGGCGTCGACATTGTTCAGTGTAAGAATTGCGCTCGCAGACACCGGTACTGCGCCTCTTGTGGGGCCTTGGTCCTACCAATCCGTACGATGTGACGCTTGGCTGACAGGGTTTTCTGATTACGAAAGTGCACTCGTAGCAGGGGCCACAGCGGCATACGGCACCCCGCCTTCTTGCTCCAATTGGATAGTGGCGAACCCTTCGGCTTGGGGTACGGATGAGAATCCCCAGCCCGGCGCTTGCGGAAGCATTGAATACTATCCTACGTATATATTCAATATAGAAAATGGTAATTCTAGGCATCCAAGTATACAATACTGGGCCCATACTTACGATAATCCACCGTGTCAGACTACATCCACTGATAGTTTGACCGTAGGTCGCTCGCGCCAAGTCCAGTGCGCGGCCAACCGTCAATGGAATGGCAGCGCGTGTGTTCTCGTATCGCCGGTGGATCCCGATAAAAATAATCATCAATGCCCTAGCAACGGAACCAATCCAATTTGCACGGCGCTGGGATACAAGCTGCAGACTGAGCGAGATTTCTCTCTGCCAGGTGCGTTTCCGATAGTCTTCGAAAGATATTATTCCAGTTCGAATAATTGGGAGAGTGCTAGACTCGGTGGGCATTGGCGCCACAGTTATGATAGAAGAATTAGCTACGTTCAGACGCCGGCTGTTAACACCGCGTTCGTTTTGAGGGCCGACGGTGATCGTTTTGTGTTTAACGAAACATCCCCGGGTGTTTTCTCGCACGATAATGATGTTCAGTTCGCGTTGACGAAGTCGGTCGATGGGGCCGGAAATGTTACGGGATGGTTGCTTTCGACGCCCAACGACGAACTCGAGAGCTACAGCGCCGATGGTCAATTGACGTCGATAAAGAACCGCGATGGTCGGCTGCAATATCTGGCGTACAACGGCTCGCTACTTTCGTCCGTCACGGATGAATCTGGTCGGGTTATATATTTTACTTATATGTCTTGGTCTCCGGAAAGTCAGATAGGTATGGTTGACCTTCTGTCGACTATTACATTGCCAGATGGAAGTGTATATAGCTATTCGTACAATTTGGATGGAACGACGCCCTATTTAGCGGCCGTGTTTCCCCCGAGCGCTTCGGGGGCGCCTAGTCGCGAGTATGAGTATCACGAGGGCGCGAATGCCGTTGCCGGGCAACTAACTGGCATTACCGACGAGAACGGAGCTCGCTATGCGACTTGGCAGTATGACGCGTCGGGGCGCGCATGGCTTAGCGCGCACGGGGACGTTAACAGCACCGTCGATCGCGCCGAGCTCGCTTATACGGGCAGCATCTTGTCGAATCCCGGTGCGACCGTAACAGCCAAACAGTGGACGGGCGTTGGGGGGATCTTCACTCAACGGGTCTACGGCTTCGTGACGACTCAAGGCGTAGTTAAGCTGGGAAGCGTCGATGCAGCATGCACAACGTGTGGAAGCGATCGAACGAAAAGTGCGACATACGATTCCAGTGGTTACCCTGACGCATTCACCGACTTCGACGGCACCCTCACCGACCACGACTACAACAGCCGCGGCCTCGAGACGCAACGCACCGAAGCGAAGACGACAACCGGTAGTTCGACTCCGGCCGAGAAGCGCACGACGCAGACGGATTGGCACGCGACCTTCCGCGTACCCACGCAGCGTCGCATCTACGGCGCCAGCAACACGCTCGAAGCGCAAACGAGCTGGGCCTACAACACCCGCGGCCAGGCCACGGCGCGCTGCGAAGCCGACCCCGCCATCTCCGGTGCCACGACGTACACCTGCGGCTCACTGGCCACCGCCCCGACTGGCGTGCGCCAATGGCTCACGACCTATTGCGAGCAAGCCGACGTCACCGCCGGCACCTGCCCGCTGATCGGCCTGACCAAATCGACCAACGGCCCGCGCGCGACGACCGACGCGGGCATGGCGAGCCACGACGACACGACGACCTACACGTATTACCAAGCCGACGACAGCACCTGCGCCACGAACGGCGCCTGCCCGCACCGCAAGGGCGACCTGTGGAAGGTCACCAATGCGCTGAGCCAAGTCACCACCTACGTCACCTACGACAAGAACGGCCGCGTCACGCGAATGCAGGACGCGAACGGCACCTATACGGACTTCGTCTACCACGCCCGCGGCTGGCTGACCGACCGCACCGTGCGCGCGAGCGCGACGGGCTCGGCCGGCGTCGGCGACGCGACCACGCACATCGACTACGACGCGGTCGGCAACGTGACGAAGGTGACGCAGCCGGACGGTCCCTATCTCGTCTACACCTACGACGACGCGCATCGGCTGATCAAGATCGCCGACAACACCGTCAGCACGCTCGCGAACACGATCGACTATTGCCCCGGCGGTGTCGGCAGTGCGACCTGCCTCGATGCCGCCGGCAACCGCCAAGTCGAGCAGGTCAAGGATCCCTCCGGCGTGCTCAAGCGATCCTTGAGCCGCACGTACAACACGCTCAGCCAGCTGACGCAGGTGCAGAACCATGCCGGTGTGCCGGTCGAACGCTCCGATACGCTGACGATCAGCGGCCAGCCGATCGCCGACGGCTACGATGGCAACGGCAACCGGGTGCTGGTGCAGGACGGGTTCGGTACCCAGACGCGCCAGGCGTTCGATGGCCTCAATCGCTTGATCGATACGTACCAGGACGACCTCGGCGCGAGCACGGCGACCGTCGATACGCACACGCACTACGTCTACGACACGCGCGACAACCTGCGCCAGGTGACCGATCCGGACGGCCTCAACACGGTCTACACCTACGACGGCCTCAACAACCTGACCGGCCTCAGCAGCCCGGATACCGGCAGCACAGCCTACACCGTCGACA